>Ga0067045_1002364_pt1 | contig 202092 bp, 150 predicted proteins | sample TerdegcTABiofilm_FD_59184 | JGI IMG/M metagenome (GOLD analysis project Ga0067045, IMG submission 59184) | Combined Assembly of (Gp0054472, Gp0054536) Wastewater bioreactor microbial communities from Singapore -Terephthalate degrading...
AGAAAAACTTAATTATTGGTTATAGAAAAAGATTTTTCCTTCCCAAAGCGATTTTTTCTCTCCAAAAACGGTATAATCATTTTACAGTTTAATCCAAAAACTAAAAACCCTATTTGTTCAGAGGTTTCAAATATTTCTGGTGTCAGTTAACTTTTCCAAAATCTGAATTAAATCCCCAAAAAGAAAATCTTTTTATATATGACTATACGCACCTACTCCCAGAACCACTAAAACCCTTTCATCAACACCCCTTAATATATAACTTCATACACCAATTCAATATCCCAATAGGAATTACCAACATAGCCGGCTATTGGGTGGAAGCAAATCCTGCTTTGTGTTCTCTTTTTGGCTTCACAAAAGAGGAATTCTCAAAACTTACATGGCAAGACTTAACGACACCTGAAAATCTTGACCAGGAACTAACTCTTTTTCAAGAAGTAATAAAGCAACCTTTTTCATCGAACAATAAAACTTTCATATTTGAAAAATTTTATATAAAAAAAGACCAATCTATTTTCAGGGCTCTTGTCCATCTAATCCCAATTCCAGAAAATAACTCGGATTCCCTTTATGGTTTTTTCGTTTGTATCGAGAACTTAGATGAAAGAAGAGGAAAAGATGATGAAATAGAACAAACAATGAAGTTTATACGGATTGTCCTGGACTTACTACCTGTTCGTGTTTTTTGGAAAGATACAAATCTTCATTACTTAGGCTGTAATCTTGCCTTTGCAAAAGATGCAGGGAAAAACAGTGCGGAAGAGGTTATCGGTAAAACAGATTATGAATTTCCATGGAAACCCGAAGCAGAACTTTATCGAAAAGATGACCGTGAAGTTATCGAATCGGGTAAACCTAAAATATTTTATGAAGAGCCACAAACAACTCCCGATGGCAAACAAATTTGGCTACGGACGAGTAAAATACCCCTTTTAGGTCCAGGAGGTACCCCTTACGGCGTATTAGGGATGTATGAGGATATAACTGAATTAAAATCACTAATAAACACTCTTAACGAAACTATGTCTTTATTAAAGACTTTGATTGATTCTGCACCGATAGGAATTATCGCAATCAATGAAGAAGGGAACATCGAATTCTGGAACAAAGCCAGTGAAGAAATATTAGGGTGGAATATTGATGAAGTTCTCTTTAAATCCATAGAAAACTTTATCCCTGAATTAAACAAACAAATTTCGCAAAGTGACGACACCCATCCCTTATCAGAAATTGAAGTAGTAGAGAAAAACAAACAAGGAAATCTATTAACTTTGCGAGTCATTCATCGTTTTATTCGTTTCTCAAATAGAGATCCTTTAATTCTTGTACTATTTAGGGATATTTCAGAAATTAAAAAAATACAAGAAGAAAAAGAACAATTTCAAGAACAACTTCAACATACACAAAAATTAGAAAGTTTAGGTATACTTTCGAGTTCTGTTGCCCATGATTTTAATAATTACCTCATGGCAATTATGGGAAATGCGGAATTAGCCAAAGAAGAAATAAATAATCCCTCTGCTATTAAGAATTATTTACTGGAAATGGAAGAAGTCATAAAAAATGCCGGGGAATTATGCCGTCAGTTACTTACTTTCGCAGGGAGCAAACAACAACCTCACCAACCCTGTAACTTAAATCTTATCATTAAGGAAACTGAAAATCTATTAAAAGTTAGTATTTCAAAAAAAATATTATTAAATTTATCTCTTACTCCAGATATTCCATTTATCAATGGAGAAATTGGACAACTTCGTTCTGTTCTTCTCAATCTTGTGATTAATGCATCCGATGCCATAGGCAAGCGAAGTGGGGTTATACATATAAAAACAGGGGTCATAGATTTTACAGAAAGTTATATTCGCACAACCTGGTTTCAGGAGGGAATTGAAAAGAAAAAATATGTTTATCTGGAAGTGTCTGACAACGGCTGCGGTATGTCCCCTGAAATAGTATCAAAAATATTTGACCCATTTTTTACGACAAAGAATTTTGGTAGAGGTTTGGGTCTATCCACAATTATGGGCATCCTTCGTGCTCATAATGGCACGGTAAAAGTTTACAGCGAAGTAGGAAAAGGAACTACATTTAAATTGTTCTTCCCTGCAATCCATGAAATAGAAGAACAACCACAAGAACAGGATGATTTAACCTCATGGAAAAGTAAGGGTCTTATCCTCTTTGCGGATGATGAACCTGTGGTCTTACAAGTTACCACAAAAATGCTTGAAAAAATGGGATTTACTGTAATTACAGCCAGAGACGGTCGTGAAGCACTTCAACTCTTTAATCAACATAAACATGAACTTTCTGCCGTCATTTTGGATATAACCATGCCTCATTTAGATGGAACCGATGTAGCCCGAACCATTCGATCCGAATTCCCCAATCTTCCCATCTTCCTCAGTTCAGGATTTTCACAACATACCCTCAACGAAAGTGATTTAGACTTTCCGATTCAAGGCTTCCTGACAAAACCCTATAACATCAACACTCTAAGTAAAAATTTAAAGAATTATTTACAATAGCCTTATTCCTACTCAAATTCTATTGAAAAATCAAGTATTTTTAATGTTTCCCATGAATTCTTTATATTTCGTGAAACGAAATTTAGCCAATAGTGAACTCTATCAAGAATCCAACTATCCGAAGAGATAGCAATACCATCTCTCTTTACAATTTCATAATCCGGATTGTTCACAACTTCTACTTTACACATCCATCCTTGTTCTTTAAAATTTACTTCAATTAAATCTGCCAATCTTTTACTATTGGATATAGGTTTATCTATAAACCAGATTACCTCAGAAGGCTCAAGAATGGACAAGCGTTCACCTATCCAATGAATAGCAGGTATAGTCTCCTCAACTTTGTGATAGGTACCATGTAAACTGGCTATATCACGAATGCAACCATCTCTCCCACAAATTAATATTCCCCCAGATAACAGACTTTCTACAGTAATTAGGAGATTATACCCATCTATAAGAAATTGCTCTCCTTTTTTTATATACTCCCCAACTTCATTCCTTTTGCGAATCCTTAAAGAAGCATCTGAACATACTGCCCTTTGTATCACCAGCCTTTGTCGGCTTTTTAGTTGATAATGGTCACCGACCATTTTCAACGCTATTTTTTCTGAGTAACCCCGTGTATAAAGATAGGACAAGTCTTCAACGGCTTTTCCCAATAGAACCATCTGTTCGGGAGTAAATAGTTTCTCATCTTCGGGGTTCATTCCCCGATGTCGTTGACGGCTCATTTTCAAATGGTTAATATTCAGTTATGTGTTTCTGATGGTTTAGGAACATTGTTCTCACTTAACGGGTCATCATCGTCCTGAGCAAGCCAGAATTCTTTCCATTCTTGTTTCCATTCGTTTTCAGTCTCTTTCAAATAGGCAATAATACCCCAATACACCTCTTCATAATTAAATTGCAGAGGTTCGCTGAATGTTTCTTTCCATGTATTCCTCCGCACAATACCATAAAAGGTAGATAGTTTCCTCAAATGCTTTTCAACCGCTCTATAAGGGCTATAAACTCCGGAGATTTTTAAGAATGCCGAAGGTGTCATAGAACCGATATATTGAAGCCAAAAATCTTTGGGTTCCCACTTAATCGGATTTACTCTTTTCTGTTCATTTATTTCCATAATTAACCTCCATCGGTTTATAAAACGATAAACAAATAGTTATCGGTATCTTTTTACGACCCGTTCAATTTCTCGCTGTGTGTCCTTCTTTTTTATGTCTTCTCGTTTATCAATAACCTTCTTACCACGACCCAATCCTATCTCTACTTTTACCAGACCATTCTTAAAATAAACCCGTAATGGAATTACAGTTAAACCTTTCTCTTCAATCCTCTTGCCTAAACGAATTATTTCGCGTTTATGAAGTAATAATTTTCTCTTACGATGGGGGTCATGATTCAAGATATTCCCCTGTTCATAGGGACGAATATAAGCATTAACAAGAAATAATTCTCCCTCTTCATAATCTACATAAGCATCCTGTACGGACATACTACCCGAAGTTCTCAGAGACTTTACTTCTGTGCCTTTTAATGCAATTCCTGCTTCATATCGCTCGAATATTTCATAATCAAAATGAGCACGGCGATTTTGAACAATTAATTTTTCTCCACTGTGCCGTGGCATAATCTGAACCTTTACTATTAATTATCTCTTAGCAATATTCTATTTGCTATCACTTTTCATACGGGGTCCCCAGGAAGGTCCCTGTGCCTCCATTCTTAAATTAGGGACGCGTCGTTCTTCCCCTGTCTTTACATTCACAGTCCATAATTCCCAGCGTCCATTCCTTGTAGAGCAAAACATTACATGTCGTGAATCGGGTGACCATGTAGGAGACTCATTGTTACCATAAGAATTTGTTAATCTTCGTGGATTAGCCCCATCTGCATCCATTACATAAATTTCAAAACCTTCTCCCCTTTGTTCCACAACATAGGCAATCATTTTTCCATCGGGTGACCACGCGGGGTCATACGAATTTCCTCCCTGATATGAAATACGACGGGCATCACCTCCGTCAATACCCATCACATAAATCTGGGGATTTCCACCACGGTCACTTACAAATGCCATTCTGGATCCATCTGGTGAAATACAAGGCGAAGTGTCTGCATCTTTATTTCTTGTAATACGAACGGGGTTACTACCATCCATATTACGGATATAAATTTCCATATTCGCGTCCTTACTTAAAGTCATCGCTAACCGATTTCCATCAGGAAACCATGATGGTGCTGAATTTAATCCTACCTCTTTTGATAATGGCGTAACCTTACCTGTTAAACGGTCAAAAACATACAAAAAAGAATACCTATCCTTATAAGACAGATACGCAATCTTCATCCCATCCGGAGAAACTTTAGGTTTTATTGAAATAGAACCATGTTCTGTAATTTGTTTTACATTGGCGCCATCATAATCTGCAATAAATAACTCTTTATTTTTTCCTACAATACCTGTAAAACAAATTTGACTTGTTCCTGACCCGGGGATTCCATCAACAAAAGCGATTACCTCCTCAGAAAATCGGTGCGACGCCAAACGAGAATTAGAAATATCAACACGAACCTCCTTCCCGACTACTTGATTACCCGAAAGAAGGTCTAATAGACGAAATTGGCATACATATTTTCCGACTTCTTTTTTGACAAGACCATACAACAGAAATTCTGCTTTCGTAGCACGCCACGCATCAAAGTTAATGCTTGCCACATCTTTGTCCAGAGCAACAAAACCAATCGGATAGCGTTCTCGTGGTAGTAAAATAAATAATCCTGAAAATTCCAGGTCATAAGCCATAACTTCTGACAACTCTACAGCAACACCACTCAAATCAGGGGTATCCGGACAAAAAGGTGGAACCGCAATTAAAATCCTTCTATCCATTCCTCTTACAGATTGAAGACGAATTGCATCTTGTGCCACTACATCAAATAATATTCCAAGTGATAAAAAAGATAATAACATTATGATAAAAAATTGTTTTTTTCTCATTTACAACTCCTTTACTAAAAATCTAAAGAATTATTATTCAGAAGTATTATATCTAAAAATTAACCCTGTTTACATTTAAGATGTGTATTTCTATTATCTCATTACCTATTCCAGAGAAAAGGCATAAACAACAAGTTGTTCATCTTTGTTAAAGCCATCTGGAAAACGAGGAAATGGAGCCGCGAGTAGTATTGCTCTTACCCCAGATTCCCCCAATTCAGGGTCACTGGCTTGTTTTGTAACTACGGGTTGCTCAATCAGTTCCCCATTCCTATTTACCCAGAAAGAAACCTCCGCGACATTATTTTCCTTATCAATCTTCACACCACTCGGAATATCCCACGCAGACTCTATCTTTCTTTGGACCTGTCTTGCCCACCATTCCAATTCCGGGGGTAAAGGATTTGCTACCTGTGCTTTAGGTGCAGAAGGAGCTGGGGTAGGTTCAGGCTTAGGCGGTTGTTCTTGCTTTTTTGGAGGGGGTTGCTCCTTCTTGGGTTCTGGCTTCTCCTTCGGTTTTTCTTCCGGAGGTTTTTTCTCTGGTTTAGGCTTGGGCTGAGGTTTTGGTTCGGGCTTGGGTTCCGGCTTGGGTTCCGGCTTGGGCTCGGGTTTTGGCTCAGGCTTGGGCGGCTCAGGCTTGGGCTCCGGTTTAGGTGGCTCAGGTTTGGGTGGTTCGGGCTTTGGAGGTTCAGGTTTCGGGGGTTCCGGTTTTGGGGGTTCGGGTGGAGTTTCTTGTGTTATAGGTTTATCCGGAACAGGATTTTCTAATGAAACTTGAAAAACTAAAGGTATGGGTTCTGGTGTCCTAAATTTATAAAAATAAAAAGGGACAAATATAACAATATGGAAAAGTATCGAGAACAAAAACGCTTTGCGAATTCTTCTCGAATCTTTATTTTTCTTCCAATATTCCTGATACAACCATTGCATTGCTAATACTATCTTCCCTCCTTGAGAAAATTATAATATCATAAAATAACTGCTTTTTACTTGTTTCCTTTTTTTCTTTTATAGTATTTATGTTTATTTCTGAAAAAAAGTTCTTATCGGCATATAAAAAATACAATATATGATTTTCATATAAACGAAAATTTTCATGGAAAACATAGACACCGATTAGAAGCAAATACAAAAATATATTTATGGATACAAGACAAAGTATGAAAATAGAGAATGAAATACTTTATCTCCCTATATTTTTGTCCTTACTATTAATTTACTTCCTTATGGTCTCTTTATTTTATTTAGTAGGGATTGAACCTATTTATCGTCATATTACACCCTTTTATGCATTATGGAAACCCATTTATCCCTCTCTTCTTCGTTCATTACAATTACCATTTTTCATATTAATTGGAGGTTTTTCTGTCCTCTACTTAAACCATAAAATCTACAAAATAATGATTGCCCTCTTTTGCTCTATCTTTTTATTATGCTCCTCCTATATTCAGGATAAATTAGTTTCTTTTCAAATCTTCAACAATATTTTTTTATTTCTTCTTATAACCGTTTCTGTCTCACTTTTCATGAAAGTTATATCAAATAAAAATTTAGAAGAGGACAAAAAAATAGGACTTATCCTTCTGGGAATATACCTGTTTTACATTTTATTTTCCATAGAAGTCGCCAGCATTCGTGATGGATTAACAGCAATAGCCCAACCCTATCAACGGACAAAATATGAATATATTGGAGACATTGGTATTACTAAGAATATTTTTGAACTTTTTAGTCGTTATCATGAGATACAACCCCATTTATCTTTACACGGAAGATTGGCTCCACCGGGACCTTTATCCTTACTCTGGTTTTGCTCTTATTTTATAGGGAAATCTCCGATGTCTCTTTCGCTATTTACTATATTTTTTGGTGGACTGGCAATATTTCCCTTATTTCTTTGGATTAAAGAATTATCATGTAATAATACGAAAACAGCAATCATAGGAACATTTCTTTATACTCTTATTCCCTCGTTAGTACTCTTTTGTGCCACATCTACCGAAATTTTATATATGCCATTTCTATTTCTCTCCTTATGGACATTTGAAAAATCAATAAACAAATCTTCCCCCCTTTCTGTATTTATATCGGGTATCTCTTTTGCTATTTTATCCCTTTTCAAATTTACTTTGCTTTCAATTGGGATATACTTCCTTCTTCGAGGGATTGTTGTTTTACTTAAAAAGCAATCATCTTTTACCCGATTAATCATGTTGGCTTTTTGTATGCTTATAGGCTTTTTTTCATTTTATTTTATCCTTTATTTCGTTACAGGTTATAGACCTATTCAGGTATTTTTACAAGCACAAAAAATGTTTCAAGAAGACATACAATCTCTACAAATTATTGCGCCTCGTTACTCTTTATGGTGGTTTAAGTTATTTACTCCTCTGTCCTGGGTATACTTCACCGGAATTCCTATACTCTTTGGTTTTTCGAGACAAATAAGGACAAAAAACAGACAAGAACGATATGAGGTTGTCTTATTTTTAATTACATTACTAATCTTAACTCTTGCTTACATTGCCCCCGGAGAAGGAGAACGCTCTGCTTTATATGTATTCCCCTTCTTCCTCATTCCAGCGTTACATTTCTGGCATAACCGTTTTAACAACAGGAATATTCTGGATGTAATTATTCTTTTCTTAATCTTTCAAACTGTATTAACAGAGTCCTTATTCTACACCTATTGGTAGTTATTTATCTGCATCCGCAATTTTCATAATCACATCAGGCAGTTTCACATCCACATATACCGTATCATTATCTCCCGTAGTATCCAGACAATGAATTTTGTGTTTCCCAACTGTTAAATACCACCATAAAGGTTGTTCGTAGGAACTTTCTCCAATAAAACGGTCATCCACATACCAATATATTTTATGAGAACTATCTCTTGATGTTCTCAAACGGATACTATTCTGATTGGCGTTGGAACTAAATATAAATTTTGAACCATCCGAAGGAGATATTATTTTCAGGGGAAGTTTCGTCTCTTGCACATCACCCGCATTAGAGATCACACCTATCTTTGCTAAATCCCAGTTTTTGCTTTGTGATGGGAACCTTTCTTTAACCTGTGCGGTATACATGTCATAATAGTGAACATCACATATACGGGACAATGGCACATTTTTTGAGACATAAACAGTCTTTTTAGATTTACAATAGGGGTTTGCAGGCAATCCGCTTAAACTACAAACCTCTACGGGGCGAACATCTTCATTCGGAAAATCAGGAAACTCATAATCCTTCTTTTCTGGAAGCAATCGGAATATATCACAGGCAGTAGGATAAGCCGTCAAAGCCCCAACTAATTTTGCACTTCCCGTAGATTGAGGATTTCCCATCCAGACACCAACAAGATAATGTTTGTTGAAAACAAAAGCCCATGCATCTCGCCGTCCTGAAGATGTTCCCGTTTTCCAGCATATACGAATAGGCGATCTTGACAACCGAACTGAATCTTTTGATACTTCCCCAACTAATTTGTTTTCCAGCATCTTGTAAAGCACAGACACAGTTCCACGGTCAAATACTTGGACAGATACTTCCTCCTGCCCATCATCAAAATATCTAATTCGTTTGAAAAGTCCTTCGTTGGCTAAACAAAAATATGCTTGCATCATATTTTCCATATTTACTTCACAATTTCCTAAAGCAACCCCCAATCCTGATTTAAAAATACCGGGATTATATTTCAGTAAATTAAGCCCTGACTTCTCTAATTTATCTATGAATGGAAGTGTCCCTGTCCTTTGCATAAGAATAACAGCGGGAATATTCAATGAGTATCTTAAAGCAGTAGTAGCATCTATAAAACCGTGAAATATTTCATCAAAATTTTTAGGGGTATAATTTCCTACATCGAAATCAGAATCGTATAGCACTTCTTCGGGGAACAATAATCCTTTCTCCATTGCCATACAATATAAAAAGGGTTTTAATGCGGAACCCGGAGAACGCGGAACACTACAAAAATCCAGATAACTAACGGGTATTCTTGGTCTTTGTGATATACCCCCCACTCGTGCCAATATCTCTCCAGAAGGGATATCCACAACCATAGCAGAAGCAATAGCAATCTCCGGAGCCCACTGTTGAACTTTCTTCTTTAACAAATCTTCTATCTGAACCTGAATATCATAATCTAAGAAAGTCTGTATAGTCTTTTTTTCTTCCCAAAGTTGCTCTTGTGCCTCTGCCCAATGTTTACAATAAGCAGGAAAAGGAAAGTAGCTAACATCTACCCTGCTTTTCACTACTTCTGCAAATCGTTCTTTATCAATATAACCCTCTTCGTTCATTCTCTTTAATACAAACCGTATTCTTTGAAGGCTTTGTGAGAGATTTTTATCAGGGCGATATTTCTCCGGTGCTTTGGGAATACCCGCAAGAAGGGCACTTTCATTAATACTCAACATTTCCGCACTTTTGCCAAAATAACGATGAGAAGCCGATTCAACACCAACTAAATTGGCTCCGTAAGAAACATTGTTTAAATATGCTTGCAATATCTCTTTTTTAGTCGCATACCTCTCTAAACGCAAAGATTGAACTATTTGAAGCAGTTTAAAATAATACTTACGATAAACAGAATCGGGAATAGGGTCTTCATTATTTCGGTAATATTGTTTTATTACCTGCATCGTAATTGTGGAAGCCCCGGAAACAACTTGCAAAGAAAGTGAATTCTGAATAATCGCTCTGCATATTGCTAAAAAATCTACACCATGATGATCCCAAAAATGTTGGTCTTCAAGGGCAATAGTCGCATGAATTAAGTTCGGAGATACTTTATCAATATTGACAGGTAGACACCATTTATCCTTTTCATTTAAGCCAACCCACAGCAATTTTCCATCTCTTGACAAAACTTGTGGGGAGTAAGAAGTAATCAGAAACTCACGCGGGTTATCAGGGCCCTGGGTCCATAACATATAAAAATGATATGTCAGAAATAGAAAGATAAAGATGACGGGCAAAATAAATGTATAAAAATATTTCGTCAATTTCTGTTTCATACAATTTTATTTTATTTCTATCTGTCCTGTGGCAAGACGGGCAAAAATTTCGGGGTTATACATATCCTCAATATAGGCACCCGGAAATTCAAAACTGCCTTTTGTTACTGCACGAACAGCACATACATAAGAATATTCTATCTTCGAACTTAATGACGGAAGAGCGACAATTAGTTTATCATCTCTTATTTCCACATGTTCAGGGCTAATCATGTTTACTGGTCCTTTGTATATGGTTGATAATATTTCCGACATTTGTTCCTGTTTAAGTCTCGGATTTTCTATCTCAAATCCTGCTGGCAATAGTTGAGTTAAAATTAAATTCTGGGCATCTTTCTGGGGTCTTATTCTATATTCCATGATATAGACACCACCTTGTGAATAAGGACTTACAGCACTTGTCTTATTGCGGGCATCGTAAAGGAAGCGATGCATCTCCATGTCTTTTGCTTTGGCATCTTTGGGAGGATTGTTTGAAACCCCGCGTATAGTCCAATTAACAAATAATGGGGAATTCCCTTGATTAGTGATTTCAATACGCGTAGGACCTTGTTTCTTTCGATTGAGCAATTTCGTCCCTTTAACAATCTGGACATTCTCATCTATTTTTACTTCTGCCTGACACTCGAAAGGTTGGATATTCATTTTCTTAAAACTCATATCTAATGCCAGTAATACCATAGATAAATTATAGGTCGTGTAATTCGTATAATCAGATATATAATCTAAAAGGGGTTTTTGTGCTTCCTGAATACTTTCAAGGGATTCATCTCCAATCACTTTTGAAATAAGTTTTAATGCAGAGTTTCGAATTTCTGAAACACCATATTCCCATGGACATATTTCAATTTCTGTAGATGTTTCCCATTGGAGTAATTGAACATATTTCTTCAAATTTTCACGAGGCATTCCACATAGGTCTGCAGTTAATAGTAATAATACTTTCAAATTTCGTGGATAATCCGCTTTTAACATATTACTGACCCGATCACATGCGGAAGGATCTCCATTCAAAGCAAGGATTAATGTAGCATACGCCTTAAATTGGTCATTAACAGGAGACTCTTCATTCCCTTTTGAAGATACATCCTGGAGAAATGCAAGCATCCGCCGATAGGGTTTTTCAGGCAAAGGCAATGTTTTATCTCGATTAATCATCGTAAGTAAAAATGCGACATGCAGTGATGCCTTTATATCCGTAGAATTGCTATAGGGCCAGAGTGAAAATCCGCCATTTGCCTGTTGATGCGAAAACAAACTATCCAACATTGTTAATATTAATTGGTTATAACTCTCCTTAGAAATAATATCTTCCATAGACTCCATCAAAAAATTACGGAACATATACAAAGGATAGAGTCGTGAAATTTTTTGTTCACAACAACAATAACTATAGTTCCATAACCACTTTAAAGCAGGCTCTATTCGCAGGAAAGGAGTGCTACCTATCTTGATTTCTGTCTCTAATAATGGGTTATTAACAAATTCCGATGTGTCTAATTGTAAGTTTCCCCCAACTGGAACAACATGTGATTTAGACCTTTGTTCATACACAGACGGCAAATAAATGGGAATGGCTGTATTTTCTGAATAGTCGTCAATAACATTTCCTGATTTATCAACAATATTATATTGCCAGTTTAGTTCTGCATTTTTTGTCCCTGCAAAACATGATAAAACTATTTCGGGAGAAAGGCTGATCTTTTTAGGAACGGCTTTCCAATGTATCTGAGAAGGCTCAACATTAACAACATCATTATGTGTTAACGAAAGATTTATATCCAATGGACTATCCATTGAATTCAATCCCCTACCAAAGATAACAGCACGGTCGTCCGGTCGCAAAAATCGGGGTAGGTGTGTCTGAATAACACAGGGTCGTCTTACAAACATTTTAGATTCAGAAGAACCTACCAACTCTTTATTTGCCCCAACTGCAACCAATCGCACAGTTCCATTAAATTCAGGTAGATTAAAGGAAACTTTTGCCTGACCCTGTTCATCTGTTTTAACAATGCCCGACCACAATGCCAAAGGCTTTATCCATGACTCGGCTATCTCTGGTTTGCCAGCGGATAATTGTCGGGCTATCATATCTCCTGATGGCGATAATGGGTCATACTCATACGCCACATGGTCATAGTAATGCACTCGACGAATAGGCGAATATCGTGACCTGCTAAACCACCCATAAGGATTGGGCAAAGTATAACCTAAAATAGAATGTATTCCCTCATCAACCAACGCAATTGTCAATTCCGAAGGAACAGGATTTCCTTTGTTATCGGTCGTTTTAACCCCAAACTCCACCGTATTTTGAGGTTTCACCTCTTCCGGCACATCTAAAATTGCGATATTCATCTTTTGGGTTGGTTTATCAATCTCCACCTTAGCAAAGGAAAATGTAGAATAAGGGCTAATAGTTTCCTCTTCTGTAGGAACATGAAGAGCAGAAACTCCAACCCAAACATTCGGAAAATATTCTTCTTTAACCTCAAAAGAAAAACTACCCTTCCCGGAAACCACATCCAGAACCTTCATATCCCATATTTTATCTCCTTGTATCACAGCAACCGCTTTCCCATCAAAAGGAACCTCAATATTTATCGGTACTATTTCCCCGGCTACCCATTTTTTATCCTCAACATGGATTTTTACTAATTCCGTAGGTCCTCCTTGAAGATTTATCATCTTGTTCGGCACAGAATAAAAAGATACTTCTGAAAAAGTTTTTCCATTAGTCCTCTGTGCTCTTACTCGATATGTAGAATAATACGGAGGTATATTAAACTGGACAATGGCTTTTCCTCCACTTGTATTCATCTTCTTTTGTTCAATTAATGTAAAGTAACGGTCCCATTGTGGGGAAGTTCTTCCACGACCATAGTAGCGGTTTACATAACGCCATTCGATTTTCTCTAAATATACACTTATCTCTCCATCGGGAGCAGGAACAAAATTCTCATCAACCAACGCTACTACGACCTGCAACTTATCCTCAACTTTTTCCGCACCTATACCACAAAGAACATTTTCTGGATAGCCTTTGACTTTTTTCACGGATGAAACGGCTCTCCCTCCTATCTCAGAAACTTCACTTACAATGGAGACTTCTATGGGTTTATTGATAGGCTCCGGTGTATTAAAATTAAAAGCAAAAGTAGTTTTACCCTCTTCATTTGTATTCTGGACACCCAAATCCATAACTATAGTTTTTAATATTTCATCATTACCAAATCGGTAGCCTTTCCAATTTTCATGTTCTAATTCAGTAGGTGTAATGATTAACTTTGCTTTAGAAGGTAAATCCACAGCAGGCGGTCCTACATAATATTGGGAGGAAACTTCAAAACTTTGTTCATCACCAACAATCCAGAACTCGTCAGGAACCGTTATTTCCGATTTAATCCTATCGGGCACAAAATCTTCAATATAAATAGGAATAGAGCCACATAACCGTTCTCCTCCGGGAACATATAAACCTAAAGTATAAGCACCTGTCAAATAAGTGGACTCTGTCTTAATATCCTCACTTCCTGTGCCCCATTCAGACAAATTCACAATTTTACGATGAATAACTTTATTTTGTGGATTAATAAAGCGTAATTCCAGAGGAGCATTCACAATTTCTGATCCATAATTTTTACGCACAATCCAGCGAGAGTGTATCAACTCGCCCGGACGATAGAGATTTCTATCAGCATAAATAAACGCTTCGTATTTATCTTTATCAAAACTATCATACTTTTCAAGGTCTTTTAATGTAGGTAATTCTTTGGGTTTTAATAATATAAAAGAAAAATCCTTATCTGTCCTGACAATAATCAACCTTGGAGAACCTAAATCCTCCCGTTCCACTACCAACCTTGCGATACCGTTACTATCCGATATCCCTTCCGCCACCTTTTGACTTTTTATAGAATATGCAGAGACCAGGGCACCTGCCTGTGGAGTCAAATCTATTAAATCATGAACAAATGCTACTAAACTTGTATCATCCCAATGAGAAACAACACCCAAACGAGTCCACAATATGTATCGAATAGCACTTCTTGTCCCTTTTACATCCTGATAAAACAAATCTCTACTATTCGAACTATCGTAGGAACCATAATAATCATATTCCTCCTCACCCCAATCATCACTATAATTTTCCGAATCGGATACTTCTTCCTCCTTTTTCGGTTCCCAACTCGCTCGCAATCTCCCCGGGTTACTATTATCTGATAAACATAATGTAAATATTCCTTTAGGAACATCAGATAAATAATTCGTTAAATCCACATCCACATAACTTGCTTTATCTCTACTATCGGGGAATTCTACGGGGATGGAGGTGAAATATTTTGTAGTCCTTTCATTTATTTCAAAAGGCACTGTATTCTCTGAAACATTCCCCAACCAAACAGAGAGATTTTCGGGCATAACTTGATAAACATGGATATATCCTTTTGGAACATTACGAGAACCGACACGAATAAAGTTCTTTTCGTGGAAAGGAATGATATAAAACTTATCCTTATTATCAAAATCCAGTGTCTTAAATTTTGGCACCTCTTGTAATGTATATACATAATCCTTTTCTAAAGTCATATATTTAGGGTTCTCATTAGTGCCACTATTTTCTCCCCATTGTAGACCTGCTTTCCATTTTAAAAGATATCTTTCCCCTGATTTCCAGTCCCCTTTTATCTCCATCTCATTCCATTGACCTTCCTGAATAGAAAGATTGTTTACAGGCGGTATAACTTCAAAATAATTCATACAAGTCTCTTTATTCACTTTCGACATACTTAACACACAAGAAACACCATTAAGGCCATTGTTTCTCCAATATGAATAAGAAATACGAAAACCACCCTCGTCGTCCTGCTTTACTTCCCATCGGTATTCCTCAGGGAGAAGAGCCATATCATTAGACCATGTAGACTGTTTTAAACTTATTGAAAGCGAATACATAGGAAAAGATGGATTTCTCAAATATATTTTCCAAGCTTTAGATTTTTTCCCTTCTGCAAGTTTTTCTAAATTCTGGGGCATATTTATTGCTGCTTCTTGAAATGTCCCCCAATCTGCAGGAACAACATAGTAAGATATGTCATTTTGTGCAGATGATGCTATTTTCATACATTTATAAATTGCTTTAGATGAAACCAGCCTGGAAAATACAATTTGATATTGCATATTGTTTAATTTCTTACATTCTACAACTTCTAATTTCTCATTTATGGGAAACTCAAAATAAGCCCCCTGCCCTTTGTATTTACTATTACAATCCGTGTATCCCGGTTTTATCAAAAGTTTATAGGACTCTGTTCCTGTCCATTTTACATGTAAATCTACTATATTTGAATAGCGATCCGGGGCTTGTATTTCAAATTCAACATCTGTATTATTCTGGTCTTTTAGGGAAACAAAAGGTTTTATACTATCTGCTGCCATACAGCGGTTAAATTCCAAAGAAAATACAAAATAATCTTTACTCACCTCACTAAAACTTCCTTCTACTACTTGCACTCCTAAAACAGGGACCCGATAACTCAAATTTTGAGGATTTATCTTTATCCCTTCTTCCGACTGTAACTCCGGATGGATATGAAAAGTTATTTCATCTACATCTTTGGGAATAACCTGCAATATATCAAAAATGATTTTGTTATCCACACATTCTGTAATCCCTTTCAAAGGCGGTTCGGTTTTAATATATTCATCAACAGGAACTTCGGATGGAAAATGTATATTCCTATCAAAGGTTAAAATAAACTTTTTTTCTATCGGGTCACCTGGTAAAGGATACTGGGATACTTGTACTAAATACTTTCCTTCTTGTAGCGGTGTTTTGGGAACTTCTTTAACTATATCTTGTTGCTGGGAAACAACCTCTTTTGTTCCTCCGTTCTTATTAACATCTCCACCCCCACAGGAAATTAGAAATAAACTGACAAAAGTTATAACCAACATTTGGGTAAGAAGCATGGATTTCATACTCTTCTCTCCTTTTTGATAATTTTTACTGCAAATTAAATTTTTTATGCGTTTGCTTTTATGTATATACAATCTCCATCCTTAACAATATAATCTTTTCCCTCAATACGCCAGGCACCGGCTTGTCGGGCTCCTGCTTCAGAACCATGTGTCAGAAAATCTTTTACAGGAATTACTTCTGCACAAACGAAGTGCTTTTCGAAATCGGTATGTATCATTCCCGCCGCTTTTACAACATGTGTTCCCTCTTTAACAGCCCATGCCCGTATCTCCTTCGGTGGTGCCATCGTATAAAAAGTTACCAGATTTAGCAGACGATAACCTGCATGAACAACCTGTTCTAAGGCTGATTCCATAGCCCCATCTATAGCCAAAAATTCTTTTCTTTCCTCTTCACTCATTTCTGCCAGGTCCATTTCTAACTGAGCACAAACTTTAACAACTTCCGTTCCTTCTTTTACCGCCAATTGCCGAATTTCATTTATTACAGGGGGGTCGTGTTCCAGCCCCTTTTCATCCACATTAGCCACATAAATTATCTTTTTTCCAGTAGTAAATCGCATTTCTTCATTCAGTTCCTGAAATAGTTCGCTATCTCTTTCCGCAAAAGTTCGTGCTGGAAATCCTTTCTCAAAATGTTGTTTTAACCTTTCACATAATTCCAGCAAGGGCTGTACTTTTTTATCACCCTTAATATATTTATGTAACTTTTCAATTTTTCGTTCCAATTGTTGTAAATCTGCAAAAACCAGTTCTATATTAATGATTTCTATATCTTCAATTGGATTTACTTTTCCGTTAATATGGACAATATTTTCGTCCTCAAAACAACGCACGATATGAATTAAAGCATCCGTTTCTCGAATATGTGATAAAAACTGATTTCCAAGCCCTTCCCCTTTATGTGACCCTTTTACCAATCCTGCAATGTCTACAAAATCTATTGTCGCATGAATAGTTTGTTTGGGCTTAATTAACGCAGATAAACGATCCAAATTTTCGTCAGGAACTTTCACAACCGCATGATTGGGCTCTATTGTGCAAAAGGGATAGTTTGCTACCTGTGCATGTTTACTCTGTGTTAAAGCATTAAACAATGTGCTTTTACCTACATTAGGTAAGCCTACAATTCCTACGGAAAATCCCACGACACTTCCTCCTTCATAAAAATTTTATTATTATCATACCACTTTACTTGAAAAAAATAAATAACCACACCTTCCCCAAAAAAAAATGGCGCCCCGACCGCGAATCGAACGCGGGTCTAATCCTTAGGAGGGACTTGTTCTATCCACTGAACTATCGGGGCGACAGGTTAAAATTATATAAAAAAGGGATGTATAGGGACAATAAACATTTTTATACTTGTTTGTCTTCCTATCCCTAAATTATTCACCCATTACTGTAATCACAATATCTCTTTTTCGAGGCTTTATATCACATTCCAGATGAAATATCTGTTGCCATACTCCTAATACAAGTTTTTTATCTTTAAATGGGACAGTAATTTCGGGACCCATTAAAGTTGCTTGCAAATGAGAGTGACCATTCCCATCATGCCATGTTTGTTCATGGGCATAATGGCGTCCCGGTGGAAATAAACGCGAAAGTTGTTCCGGTAAATCTTCCATCAATCCCGGCTCAAATTCTATTGTTCCAATACAGGCTGTGCTCCCCACATTGAAGATATTCACTATCCCATTCTTTAATTGGGACTCCTCAACCGCTAATTGCACCCATGGTGTCAGGTCTGTCATCTGACCATATTTTTTCGTTTCTACCACATGATTTTTCTGAAACACCATATCCCTTTCCTTTCCATCGTTTCTTGTTCAAATTAATAACAAATCGTTATATAATATATCATAAAAATAAGGGATTTATATGACTTATGTCGTAACCGAACCGTGTATTAAATGCAAATATACAGAATGTCTCCGTAATTGTCCTGTCATCTGTTTTCACGAAGGGGCAAATATGTTGGTAATAGACCCAGACGATTGTATTGACTGTGGAGCATGTGTTGACCCCTGCCCCGTTCATGCAATATATCCTGAAAAGAATGTCCCCGAAAAGTGGAAACACTATATCCCCCTTAACGCAAAATATTCCAAAATCTGGCCTGTAATAACTATTCCTAAAGAACCTCTTCCCGAATCTACAGAATATTCAAAAGTAGAAGAAAAATTTGCTTTTTTTGATGAAAACCCTGGCACAGGAGATATACAATAATTAGTAAGATAAAATTACTACATTTGAATAGATAACAATGGAAAATGCTGAACAGATACTAAAAGAGCACTATTCAAGACCAGCCCATCAGGAACTCTATGAACGGTTGGAAAAAGATAAAGTCCGTTGTTATTCCTGTGGACATCAATGCCTCATTTCACCGGGAAAAACAGGTATCTGCAAGTTAAGATTTAATAAAGAGGGTGTTCTTTATGCCCCTTACAATTATGTAGCAGGTCTGGCAATTGACCCCATCGAAAAGAAACCTTTTTTTCATGCGTTCCCCGGTGAAACGGCTCTTTCTTTTGGCATGTTAGGATGTAATTTTCACTGTCCTTTTTGCCAAAACTGGTTAAGCAGTCAAACCCTCCGTGACCCTAATTCACTTATTCGTTTTGAACCTATCTCATCAACAACTATAGTGGAACTTGCATTAAAACATCATTGTCCGGTGATGGTTAGCACTTACAACGAACCTCTTATAACAAGCGATTGGGCTTACGAAATTTTTTCTCTGGCAAAAGAAAAAGGGATTATTTGCGGATATGTGAGCAATGGACATGCTTCTGAAAGGGTATTAAAATTTTTACGACCTGTTATGCAATTATTCAAGGTAGACCTGAAAACCTTTCAGCAAAAAAATTATGACAAATTAGGTGGAAAACTTTCGGTTGTATGCTCAACCATAGAAAAACTTATGGAATTAGACTACTGGGTAGAAATTGTCACCCTGTTAGTTCCGGGTTTTAACGATAGCGATGAAGAACTACATGAACTAACAAAATTTATAGCAAAAACAAACCCCAATATTCCATGGCATGTAACAGGTTTTTATCCCAATTACAAAATGAATGACGGTTTCCCTACCAGCACATATCAATTAGAAAAAGCATATAAAATAGCAAAAGAAGCAGGATTACACTTTGTTTACGCGGGTAATCGTCCCGGTTCTGTCAAGACAATGGAAAATACATACTGTCCCCATTGTAATGAATTACTTATCGAACGGACGGGATTTACCGTTTGGTCTAATAAACTCTCTGACGGAAAATGTCCTTATTGCCACACATCCATACCCGGTATTTGGAGTAAAAAATAGAGAAAGGGAAATAAAATTTAACTTACTAACTGGTATGTTTGGGACCCGATTTTATTTGTGAATATAAAGCACTTTTCTTCTCATCAATAATCCGTTGGGCAATACTTAATACCTTGTTCCGCATCCAAAAAACTGTTTCGCTATCTTCACGATAATCCGCAGGTCCGTATGCGTCAATTCTATCTGACTCCAAAAGATCAATAACCTGTTGATATTTATATTCATTTCCTTTGGGGTAGACGGCATAAGTTAAACCACCGTGTTTGTGCACTACTGAAAAGCAAGGAATATCGCTCGGTCCATCACCTACATAAATCATATTTTTAAATGGAACCCGTCTTGCATTTTCGGGAATAGAATCGTTAACACTAATCCCCTCAACTTTATTAACTCCCTTATTTATTTCAAACAAAGCCCTTGTTTTTGTAGTATGATCAATAATATACCCGACTTGACTTATTAATCCACTTTTCGGATTCTGGGAAAAGTCTTCATCAGGACCTGCCGGCACTTCTATGAACTCACAAGCCCATACACCCGAAATATAAGGGGCAATCTTTGACCCGCGTATCATCTCCGTCAAACCACTGCTCACAATATAATGTTCCACTTTCAAATCATATTCCGTAAAGGGTTCTTTCTCTAACAATTGCTGAATCATTGGAAAAAACTCGGGTAACCCGGGATAAAACTCTATCTTCTCTCCTAATTCTCGTAGTTTCCGATTCGTTAAATCAGGAAATTTCCCCGCCTGTACATAAGAAATTATATGCCATAGATAAGCCGTTTCTTCGGATACCCGCACCCCTGCCTTTTTATAGTAGGCAGGTAAAGCATTTACTTCCTTCCAGAATGTTTCCTCATCCACTCCATAAGCAGTAAAAAGAGGTACCTGCATATTTTTAGGGGTTAATGTAAAATCAAAATCCCATACAATTGCAATAACATTTTGGGAAAATGGTGAAGTAATTCCTGTTTCTGTTCCTGTCAAGGCTGTTTTTCCCTTCATTTACGCTTTTTCTTTTCTACTTTTTCTGCGGGTGATGACTCTGTTTGAACGATTTTTTCATAGTCAGGCGGAACCAATTTTACAAACATTAATTCTAAGGGTTGCAATTCTTTTGGAAATTCAATTTCTGTGTTATCCATCAAATTGAGACCTTTCTGCAAATATCCCGTGAGTCGGCAGAGGACATCTTCTTTCCTTAAATTAAGCAAATATAAATATCCTCCCCCATCCTCTGTAGGGATAAATCTTGACTTCACTCCTTCCAACGGATACCCCACTTTGTTTACAGGTCTCGGAATAGGTGCTAAAGCCTTTTTAGAAATTACGGCATCCATACCGTGTAGGTATTCTGTTGGGAGATTCATTCCACGCACCAGCACCGTATTACTGGTAGGTTGAACCACATCACGACGCGACATTCCTTTGGGATTATAGGGAATTTGTGTTCCCACGCGAATTACATAATTCCCGTTACGAATAAAATCAGTAATCATATTGAAAACATCATCTTCAAGGGATAATGTTTGGGGCATAATGAGGACTTTTGTATCCTCTAATATTCCTGCTTCTATTTCCTTCTCGGTTGCAAAACATACATCATAACCCGCAAAAGAACTCCCCTCATACGCAAATCTTGCCGATTTTAAATGAGGGACACCTCCATCAAGAATTTTTGAGGAATCACTGAACAAAACACGCACTATTGATTTTGATAATTGGAATTGTCTAAGTTCGGGACTAACTTTAGAAAACAAAGAGTTTGTGTCGCTAATGGCTTTCCATATTTCCACATTATCCCTCAAATCACCTGTCACATTAACAGCAACAATTTGTGCCCCTGCCAATACCATTTCCCATAAGAAACTTCGCGTATGTTTATATTTCTCAGAATTTGTCATACCTTCCTTAAAATTTAAATTAGCACAGGATATGACAATCGGTTTCCCCTTAGACACGGAACGCATCCAAACGACATCTACAGCAGGGTCAGGATATCTTTGGGCATACACTGTATCTTCTGTGTTACATGAAACATTTATAGAAACAAAATCCAGATAAGGAACCGTTCGTTCACGGTCAGGGGTAACTTTGGTTTCATCCAATTCAAAAACTTTTGATGGGAAAGTAATGGAAACAGGGGTATTGGATGAGTATGAGCGGAATTGGTCAAATACCCCTTTTAACAAATTGGAAATCATTTCACGATGAAAATTCTGCCAGTCATATTGATAGGCTCTGCGGTTTTGATAACTCCAATGGGGAGCAACCTCATCCCAAATGGTAATCTCATCATAATTTGCCAGATGTGCATGCCAAACCTGATTTAATGTTTGCCTGTCTGGATAATTTACTTTAACCCATTCTATAAACGACTGACGCACTAAATCCCCATCAAATTTAAATTTGGGCTCAGTTACTAAACTCATACCAAGGAAAAATGGCTTTTCTTTACAATAATTGATTATTTTCTTATATCCCTTTTCAATTAAGTCCCATATAGGTCTTTGGGATAAATCTACAAAACCATCTCTATGTATTTCAGGGTTCTTTTCATATAACCACGGAGGAACCTGCTCCTGAATCATCTGAATTAGAACATAAATCTTATTCTCAAACAAACAATCCAGTATTCCCGCAATATCTGCAGATAATATTTCTTCCCCTACCTCTGTAGGGAATAATTTATCCAATGTAATTGGAAAAACCACCACAGGAATTGCATAGTCTACAACCATTTTTACATTATTTATGGTTGGGTCATTCAAATATAAACCAATCACATTCGCAGGTTTCTTGTTTGAAAATACGCCTTCAGAAGTAATTGTTAAAGAGAAATTATCCTTTTGTTGGGCAGGAACTGTTTTACTACTTTCTGGAAGCGAAACTTTTACCTGTGAAATTTGCTCTTGCAAAATATTCAGTGTATCAGACAAATCTTCCCAATGTTTATTGTTAAATTCGTTTCGGGCTTGTGATAACAAATTTTGTATTAAGTTAATTTCAACAGCCTTATCATCCCATTTCTCTTTAATTAAGGATAAAATATTATTAACCTCTTGAGATACAAAATTTAATTGTTCTTCCAGTCCCCGAGAAGATATTTTTTCCATCTGGAACTCGACAATAGCAGGTTTTTCTTCTTTTGTGTATTTAACCTGCAAAATTCCGTAATAGATACCATCTTTCAATCTTCGAAGAGGTAATAGAAATAGAATCCGATTATATCCCTTTACTAAAGAAACTGTCTGTGTAGTATTAATAGGTACTTGAGTTTCTTTATCTTTTCCCTCTGAAATATCCAGAGAAGCAACGACATAAGAATAACTATGTTTGGCTTCCATTTCACACATTAGAGGAACTAATGGTTCTCCATCTTTTTCCATTAAATTACCAAAAGAAATTTCCAACGAAATATTTTTTCCAGGAACAACTGATTTATTTAACAAACGAAAGGCAGAGTATTCATCACCTGTTTCATTCCCATAAGAGAGAAACGGGGAAAGACAAAATAACAGTCCAATTACTACACCAAAAACAAAAAATTTACAAACCTTATAATCCATATTTCATCCTTTTTTGATATTAAAATATTTATCACCATTTTAATACAAACAACTATCATTAAACGAATAATCTACAACGATATTATACAATTCTATTAGATATAACTTGAATTTCAGTTCGTCTTATATATGATAAAACATCTATGCCCAACAGCATTACCAAAAAGCATAGGAAATGACAAAATTATATTGTCATAAGTCTTATGTTTTATATTTGCGTTTATCTGCATCACTCTTATCCAAAATTATCTTGATATAAAAAACTTAATTTTTATCCTTTTTACTTGAATACAAGGTATACAATATATATACTATAAATAGAGTAATACTCAATATATTGTATTTTTTAAAAAAATTTTTAATTTTTTTTCAAAAGAAATGAAACTTTTTATATATAAAGAAAGATTAAATAAGTATAGTTTAATATTGGTAAATTAGCAAAATAGATTTGAAACAAGAACTTGCACATAAGGAAAGGAGAATAATATGCGGGTAAGCACAGTTTTAATAATAAGCCTCGCCCTTCTGTGCAGTAATTTATGGGCGTTAGCCGACCCATTATCTCTATCCCCAGATAAAGTAGATGAGCAGAAAATATTTTGGGGAACTGCCTCCAAATTTAATAAACCGGGTCTGGTCAAATTTGAAGAAGTTATTCAGGCAACACCTGAATTTACCGGTATCAAGGAAAGGAAAATAGAGGCAGGCACAGCAAAATATTGGATAATGCTAAGTAAAGCCAGTGAGCGGGCAGTAAAAACAATACAAGAGGTTGCTCAAGAAAGCCAGTTTGACCTTGTAGCAGAATTTAATTACTGGCAAAACACCGGCGAACAAATTCCTGCGGAAGATATTACTTCTAAAGTCTTAGAACGACTTGCTAAAAGATAATATCGTAAAGTCTATAAGATTAAATAATTGCTTTTGTTTCTATATAATTTTATAAATAGATAAAAAAGGTAATCCATGGCAAATTTCTATAAAATAATAGTAGGAGTATCCCTCCTTTTATATCTAAGTAGTTGTCAAGGGAATCCTTTTACAAAACAAAATAAGGATTCTTTAGATTTAAGTCACAGAAATCTTTACAATACAAATACAACCTTCTCTGAAATAAAACTGGCTCAGCAATTAATCGAAAAAGGACAGTTTTCACAGGCTCTTCCTAAATTATTATCGGTTATAGAAAGTGGAGAGAAAGATACTACTGCCTATTATTTTTTGGGAATCGTATATCAAGAATTAGGAAGTCCTCAAAATGCTTTAAATTATTATATTAAATACTTACAATTAGCACCTCAAGGCGTTTATGCAGAACATTCACGCAAACAAATAGGGACATTGATAGGCTCACCGATAAACCAGATTGAAAAGGTAGATACGATAGAAAACCAGATTCGGAGTCTCGAACAAAAATTACAACAAGAGCCAAAAAATATTGATACTATGCTACAGTTAGCCAATTGGTATTGGATAAATCAAGATTTTTCCAAGGCGGGAAATCTTTACAAATCTATAATTTCTTTAGACTCCAATTATTGGTCTCATCCTGTTATTTCCAGCAGGCTTGAAAAAGGGACAAATGGTGAAATTATAGTATTAACGCCTCAAGAAGCACTCAAACGCGAAGCGGAAAAAAATCCCATTATTTTCTTTAATGTAACCTCTTTTCGTAGTGGTCGTTCGTTAGGCTGGTCCAGTGATTTCAAACATCATATATACAATGTGTCAGGACAGGTTCGAAATCGAAGTTCAAGGACATTGCGAAATGTAACTGTTCAGTTAACTATCTATGGTTTTAGCGGAATAGTTTACGACACACGAACTATTTCACTCGGAAACTTAAATTCGGGGCAAATTAAACCTTTTAGTGCTCAATTTGTAAACTTTGATAATATAGAAAATATAGACCACTATGATTATACGGCTTATTATGATGAATAAAATGAAGCAAAATTACTTTAAAAAATTTACATATCACTTAGTTAATAGAAATATTTTTAATATCAAAAAATATAGGATATTTCCTTTTTCATTTGTTATCTGTCTTTTAACTCTGACTTTTGCATCTTTTGCTCAAAATCCGACACCTCAACAGGTAAATGTCTCTGTTAAAATTATCGAATTTCAAACACATATTGGAAGTGAAACAGGACTGTCCGGTTACTTCCGCCAAAAAACAGACCCTCGTCCTTATGGTAGAGTATCCTTAGGAAATCCAGCCATAACGACAGGTGATTTAACTTTCCCGACGACACAATCTGCAACAATAACTGTTTTTTTGGATAGAATGACAAGCAAATGGGGCGATTTTGAAGCAGTTCTTCAAGCATTAGTAAGCCAAAACCGTGCTTTTATTTTATCCCGTCCTAAGGCATTGGTTCCGGTGGGTGCTGCGGCTCCTACTGTAATACAAACGGTTCAAGAAATACCCTATGAAAACACCATTGTCGTTGGTGTAGTTACACAACAAGTAACCGAATTTAAACCCACAGGTGTCAACTTAAGCGTTCAGGCAAATCAGGTCATTGACGATGATGGAGACCCACGAACAACAGAAGACATTTACATTCAATTAACAATTACCGCAGCAATTACAGAAGAAGGACAACGGCTCAATGTAGCCGTTGCAGGAAATACCGCAAACACAATCAGTGTTCCTGAATTTATTTCTCGTAGTATCACTACTACTATCTGGGTTCGACATGGACAGGTGTTAATTTTGGGAGGACTGTATCGAAATACACGAACAAGGACATCCTCATCTGTGCCCTGGCTAATACAGGGAGAGGAATTAGCCAATGGTTTAATCCAAAGAGTTACACCTTTTAAGGCACCTGAAATACCTCTATCCCAGGGGTTAGGGAATAAGAAAAAAGATGAAGGGCGGAGAGAACTTGTATTTTTGTTAAAAGCAGAATTATGGAGACCTTCATATACGGTTGCAGATCAGTATGGCTTTACTACGGAAGAAGAAAAGAAATCCACAAAAATTTCACCCACTGAAATCATTACAAATGTTTTAGGGGGACTGAAGGAAATACCCGAAGGTATAGCCGAAGGAATAACAGGTGTCCAGATTAAGAAAGATGAGAATGGAATGGAATCCGACCTGGATGAAGGGAACGATAAAAGATGAAGAATAAATATTCTACATATACATATTACATAATATTTTATATATGGCCGTTTTTTTTACTCTTTGCAACCCATCTCTTTGCTCAGGATGCCCAACAACCTGCCCCTGCTGCACCACCCCCTGCCGAACAACAACCTGCCCCTCCTCCACCTCCAACACCTCCTCCACCTGTGGATATCCGTCAGGTACAGGTTCAAGTATGGATTAGTGAAACTAATGAGAACGGAATAAGAAGATTAGGAACAAATCTAAATTTTGTCCGTTTTTATAGAGAAAAAGAAAATGAGCATTTAAAAATTCCTCAGATAACTACAAACACAACTGATTTTTCCCAAGATTTTTCTTCAGTTACCTTACCTGCTCCATCTTCTAATCCTTCTCAACCACCTTTCGCAGTTCCTTACAAAAATCCCGATTTTAGTGAAAAACCTATCCGAAGAGATGAAAATGCATCACTTCCCGGAATACAATCTCCACAAGGAGGAGGTTTAACATTCAGCATACTTACATGGGATTATGGAACATTGGATGGAGTTTTTCGTGCATTGGAAACTAAATCCGATGTTGACCTTATTTCCAAACCTGAGATTTTGGTAATGAATGGAACTCCTGCTATTATCAAAGCCGGAGGACAAATCCCTTATCAATCAATTACAAAATCTGCTACCCCCAATCTAAGTGTGGCATGGCGGGATATAGGAGTGAATTTAGAATTACTCCCAACAATATTGCCCAATAATATGATACAACTGGAAATCAAACAATTAGATGTTACCGATATTAGCCGTATTGACCGTCTCAGAGGAATTGATTTGCCTGTATTCTCAAAGCGTTCTCAAACAGGTTTTGTCATTGTCCCTAATGGCCAAACTCTGGTCATCGGAGGACTCTCCAGTCGAAATATTCGAAAATCTGAAAATCGCGTTCCGGGAATTGGAAAACTTCCCCTATTAGGAATTCCTTTCCGTTCCCGAAGGGCTCAGTCAGATATTACCCACCTTCTTATATTTGTCCAACCTACAGTGGTTGACCTGCGAACGATGTCTGAGGAAGGGTCCAGTGCAATTCGGTTCTGGGAAAAACGAGGCGATAAATGGCAAAACAAAGACCGAATTGAAGAAGAAATTAAAGCCATGCAGGACGACCTATAATTTGCAGTCTGAAAATATAAATTCCATTCTGATAATATGTTGTATACTTAATAACAAAAAATTTATCTTATTTAACAGAAAAATAATCAAAGATACCTATGAATAAGGTTCTATTTTTTATTCAAAAAATTCAAAAAATAATAAAGAACCCTTTTTTTCTCTCTGTCTTAACAGGGATTATTCTTTTTTTGTGTTTTCCCAAATTTCATTTCTATTTCTTAATATGGATTGCTTTTGTTCCACTATTCCTTATCGTAATTACTGAGCAAAACTCATCAAAGGTGTCTCTATATTTCTTTATAAGTGGATGGGTTTTTCATTCGCTTACACTTAACTGGCTTATCACAAATATGTTTTGGGTTGGTGGTCCTGCTTTTATTGGGTATCAGTGTCTCTCAGCAGGTCTTTCTATTTTATGGGCTATATATGGTTATTGCTTTTCGAAATTCGGGAAAAATATATCTGTTATCTTAAAAGTATATACTTCTGGACTTCTCTGGGTCGGGATGGAATGGATACAGGGACATGCCTTAACAGGTTTCGGTTGGTGCAATTTGGGTTACAGTCAGGGTCCTGATATTTATTTCTCTCAATTAGTAACCATAGGGAGTGTGCCGTTTCTTTCCTTTTTTATCATAACCGTAAATATGTTTATCTCTTTTACAATTTTAGACAAACAAGGAAAATGGAAATATTTATTTCATGCAGTAATTATTATACTATTGGTTCATTTCATGGGTTTCTTCCTTTTTGCTAATACAAAAATTCAAAAAGAAAATGACATCCATATAGCAATTGTGCAACCTTGTTTTCCCCAAGAAATGAAGTTTGACCCTATATGGTACGAGGATATGGTTCGCTGGACTATTCAGTATACGAACAGTCTGATTGAAAATAAAAATGTTCAGGTTGTTTTCTGGCCTGAAGCACTGATTATGTCTGATTATCAAAATAAAGAAATATTATCTCTAATCCAAAACTTTACTCGTGAGAAATCATTACATCTTATCACCGGCACAACAAGAATGGACTCAGAGGGCAATGATTATAACTCCTGTATCTGGGTAAATACAGAAGGGAAAGTTATAAACTTTTATGACAAAGTTCATTTAGCACCCTTCGGAGAATATCTACCTTTATCTCAGTTTCTCCCTTTCTTACGAAGTATCTTACCTTATGATGTAAGTGCTGGTAAGGAACAGAAGGTATTTACTATCAATGAACAATTAGTCGTTGGACCTCTCATCTGCTTTGAAGTGCTGTTTCCCAATATGGCTTACAAATTAAGAAAACAGGGGGCAAATCTTATAGCAGTTTTAACGAATTTGTCATGGTTTGGTGCAACCAACGCCCTAAATCAGGAGTTAGAAATATGTCGAATGCGTGCTATTGAAACGCGACTTCCTATTATACATTGCACGAATACAGGCATATCCGGACTGTTTACTCCATCCGGCACATTCTTCCCGTCAAATACAGTTATTGGTAAAAACCAGACCTTTGTATTTGAACCTATGTCGAATTATCCAGAAATTGGTGTCCGATTGCGTTCAGGGGGAATTTACAAAGTGCCACAACCATCTAATTATGTATTGCCTTTTAATCCCGATTTTATTTCGTTATTCTTAAGCCTTTCAGGACTTATTATTTATATCTTACTTCTATTACAGAAAAAGAAAAATTTCAAATGAAAGTGGAACAAACAGATAAAACATCAATTTCACGATGGAAGTATGCTCTGATTTTTGCTGGGGGAACTATGTTAAGCCGCATGTTAGGATTGGTCAGGGATATTTTAATAGGGTGGTTTGTCCCCGATTTTTCAAGAGACACATTTCTTTTTGCTTTTCGATTACCAAATACATTGAGAGATTTATTGGGTGAAGGTGCGGTTAATGCTTCTTTTGTTCCTATCCTCTCGGAATGCGAAGAAACTCATGGCAGAGATGCTATGAAACAGCTGGTCCGATCTCTTTTCACCATCATGTTTTTTATTCTTATAGTGGTATCTTTAGTAGGTGTCCTACTCATGCCCTTTGTCCCACAATTATTAGGGTCGTTAAGTACTTTTACGCAAGAATTACCAAAATCTGAAGAACAACTCCAGCTAACAGTTCGAGTTTTGCAATGGACTTTTCCTTACCTTTTCTGGATAGGAATCGCTGTTTTTATGATGGCTCCCCTATTTGTTCTGGGAGATTACAAAGCACCGGGAATGACCCCCGCATTACTTAATATCGCTTTAATTGTATCTGTCTTTATTCCTTATTTTTTTCCTATTGATATAATATGGGCTCTGGTTATAGGACTCTGGTTAGGGGGAATACTACAAGCGGGAGTGTTATATTTTGAGGCACAAAAAAAATTAGGAAGTTTAGGTTTTACCACAGATTGGAAACAACAAGAGGTAAAAAAAGCCTTTATTTTACTTATACCCATAATCTTCGGACAGGCAGCAGGAGAAATTAATAAATTGGTAGATAGTTTTTTTTCATATTCCTTGTCCGAAGGAACGGTATCTGCCCTTTTTTATGCAAATCGGTTAATACAACTACCTTTAGCTATTTTTGGGACAGCAGTTTCAGTATCTATTCTCCCTGAATTATCCCGTTATTTTGCGAACAAAGAATACCAAAGAATTCGAGGTGCTTTGCAAGAAGGACTTTTGCAAACATTATTCATGATATTACCCGCCATGGTCATGCTAATGCTTCTCGGTAAGCCTATCGTTCAACTACTATTCGAAAGAGGACATTTTAGTGAGGAACTAACACAAAAAACAGCAAATTCGATTTTTATATACTCGATTGGGGTAATTGGCTTCTCGGGTGTAAAAGTGTTAACTCAGGGCTTTTATGCTATGAACAATACAACCATCCCGGTTATCACTTCATCTTTTAGCATGATATTAAATATAATCTTAAATTTTCTTCTGGTTAGACCTTTAGACTATTTTGGTTTGGTTATAGCCACAACAATTTCCTTCTGGACAAACTTTTTTATCTTATTTTTCCTTATAGGTTTCAAAGTAGGAAATCTTATCAATAAAGAGTATTTATTGAATATATTGAAATACGGGATTTCAATTTTTATTGTAATTTGTATATTCTTTTTGGTAAACTTACTTTTTGATATTAAAAACATAAGTGGCGTAATAGAAATAAGTGTTTATATTTGTTTAACAGGGTTGGTTTGTTCCCTGACATATTTGGTAACCGCCTGGGCTTTAAATATCAAAGAAATGAAACAAATTTTATCAATAATCAATCGAAGATTTAACATTAAAAATTAACTATTTATAAAAATTTAGGTGATTAGTTATTGAATAAAATTATAAATGAAAGGGAAGATTTATGACAGAAACATGTAAATTAATCCTTCGAGGAAAAGAATATGAAATCCCTGTATTTGAAGGTACTGAGAAAGAAATCGGAATTGATATACGAAAATTACGAGATACAACAGGAGCGTTAACATACGACCCGGGTTATGGAAATACTGGGTCTTGTAAAAGTGGTATTACATATATTGACGGTGATAAGGGAATTTTAAGATATCGAGGTTACCCCATAGAAAGCCTCGCGGGAAAATTTCCTTTTTCTCAGGTTGCTTATTTACTGATTTACGGTGATTTGCCAACTCCTGAACAAGCCAAAGAATGGAGAAGACAACTTACACTGAATAGTTTTATCCATCAAGGTATGGTTAACTTCTTTTCATTTTTTCCTCTTGATGCACATCCCATGAGTATTTTGAGTTCTATGATTGCGGCTATGCCATCATTTTACCCAAATTATGAAAAAGAGGATATAAATAACATTATTGTTCGAGTTATTGGGCAGGCAAAAACAATTGCTGCTTTTTCATACAAAAAATCTATTGGCGAACCTTATATTTATCCCAAAACAGACCATTCTTATTGTGCCAATTTTCTTCGTATGATGTTTGCTTCCCCTGCGGAAGAATATGTTGTCCCTAAGGTTTTTGAAAAGGCTCTTGATTTGCTACTTATCCTACATGTTGACCACGAACAGAATTGTAGTACATCCACAGTTCGTATGGTAGGAAGTTCTATGGCAAACCTGTATGTAAGTGTTTCTGCAGGTATCAGTGCGTTATGGGGTCGTTTACATGGCGGTGCTAATGAGGCTGTATTAAACATGTTAGAAATGATTTATAAAGACGGTGCAAACTATAAAAAATATGTTGAACTTGCAAAGAAAAAGGATTCTGATTTCAGGCTTATGGGTTTTGGGCATCGTGTATACAAAAATTACGACCCAAGGGCAAAATTGTTAAAAGGTGCTGTGGATGCTATTTTTGCGGAAATGGGAATAAATGACCCGCTGTTAGAAATTGCCAAAAATCTTGAAGAAGTAGCATTAAACGACGAATATTTCATCGAAAGGAAACTATACCCAAACATTGACTTCTATAGCGGAATATTGTACCGTGCTATGGGCATTCCTACCCAGATGTTTACAGTTTTATTCTCATTAGGCAGAATTCCGGGCTGGATTGCTCATTGGTTAGAAATGAGAAACGACCCGGACACAAGAATACATCGTCCTCGTCAGATTTATACGGGACCTAATGAACGCTATCCCCACACATAAAACCTTATAAAAAAAATTCACATAAAATTATTTATTAGTTGGATTTAACGGGATAGAAACATTTCCGTTTGATAGGTAAAGGTTCAATATTCGAAGAATTTCAGCGGGATCTGAACTATCAAATAGTTTATAAAAACTATCCATCGCTAAATTGTAATTTGTCATCATTTCACTAAGGGTTTGGGTAAAGTCAATAAGAGATTGTGTATCTGAGAATGAGTTCGTAGCATTCATCAGACGGAACATAGCATTAATAGCCTCTTGCGTATATTTCAAACCTGCTAATCTCTCTTGGATTAAGGCAGAACTCATATCCACCTTAATTCCCAAACTTCGTAAGGCTTCATATATTAATAAGGCAGTATTATAATCTCCTGCCTCTTCATAAGCCCTTCCATATTCCATTAAAGTTTGTGCAATTTCTTCTATCGTCTGCATTTCATGAAGTCCCATAGATGCAGACGCTAATAGTTTTGCTGTTTCTGGGTCTATACCTTTTGCCAATAATGCTTCCATATATGCTTTTGCCGTTATTGTTGCATAAGAATTGTAATTAGAGGTATTTCCTGCATCGGTAACACAAGTAAGTGCTTTATCCTTTTCTCCATTTTGAAAATACATCTCTGCTTCTATGAAATGAGGAAGTGCATTCCCCGGGTCTAATTGGCTCCATGTTGTCAAATGTGTATACAATTCATCTTCGGATACATTATCCATCTTCCTCAAAGTCTGGACCATTGCATATCTCAAATAAGCATCGTTGGGGTTGTTATCTATTGCTGCCTGAAGGACTACGCGTGCCTCATCAGGAGGAAGAAACTGAACAGCCCCCAACACGGCTTCGGGTGAAAGTCCTGACTTTTGAAGTAATTCACGGGCTTCTTCCGGTGTCAGAGTTGCCCAAACTCCCATCCGCATTAATTTGCCCGCATTCGCTAACGCATTATCCTTTAACTGCTTTGTCCAATTACTTAGCAATCCTTCGGCATAATTATTTTTTCTATTTCTCGTTCTCTTTTCTGTATTTGGTTCATTTTCTTCGGAAGGTAGATTATTATCCCTCATATAAAAAGGTTGTGTTGTCTCATATAAATCCGTTTTTGATGATTGTCTGTCTTTTTCTATATCACTCGTTGCAAACTGAACTTGTCTAATATCATCAACCAGAGTAAAATAGTTACTAAAATAAACACCTATAAGAGTGAGACATAACATAACCGCGACGGCAATAGGAATAGTATAGTTTTTGAAGGAATATTTCTTGTTTTCTATTTCTTTCCGAACAGAAAGAATACTAACTATGTTTTGGGATGATTTTTCTTTTTTAGGTTGGTCCAGCGAAATTTCTTTTGTCTTTTTTGTAACTTTAGAGGTAAGGTCTATATCCTGAATAGAGTTCGAAACTGCACGAGAAAGTTCATATAGTTCTTCTTCTATTGCTTCTATTTCACTGTAACTTTTATCTACTGCTGCGAATAATTTATATTCCTGAATTTTCTCCATAACACGGGGTATTAAATCTTCATCTAATGGAGGACATTCCCACGCACTACCTATTTCATCTATCGCACGGTGGATACTTATTAAATCTTCTATTTCTTGTTTCACATGAGAAGATTTTTCTAATCTTACTTCGCAACGATAGCGAGCTACTTCATCCATTTCATTTTCGATGTATGAATACCATTCCGCAAGTTCCGGGATATTATCTTCTCGTTCTATAATTTCTCGAACTGTTATTTCACCATTCTTTATCTTTTTTAACTCATTTTTTATATTTTCACTAATATCTATTTTGGGAATTGCTTCTTTAATTACAAGCCCCAGTGCTTCCAGACTGTCCTTTAGTTGTCGTATATCATTATAGAAATTTAAACAGGAAGGGCAAAGATGAATATGTTCTGTCAAACAAATTTCTTCGCAATTATTTTCAAGATTTTCTAAAATCAGATTTCTATATTTCTCACATTCACTACTCATTAAAATCACCCCTTGCATCCAGACGCTCTTTTAAATATCTCAAAACTCTATGAAGTCTTGTCCGTACGGCTCCTTCTGTAGAACCCATTATCTGGGCTATATCTCTTGCATGTAAGCGTTCAAAATATCGCAATACGACAATTTCTCGTGCTTCTTCAGGTAGTTCATTAAGTTCTTCCCACAAAATTTTTTGTCTTTCTTTTATTATAAGTTGCTCAAACGGTGTTAATGTTTTGGGAGCATCTATTCCTTCTCTTTCTTCTTTGTTTTCACGCTTCTGATTTTCAATATACCCTTCGAATGTTTCAAAATGCACTAATTTCTGGCGTTTTAACTCGTTCAGGCACAAATTTCTAGCGATACATAATATCCATGGTTTAAAACTTTTTTCGCTATCATAGCGGTCTCTTGCAATATAGAGGCGTAAAAATACTTCCTGGACAGCATCCTTTCGCCATTTCTATATCCCGTAGATAATGATAACAGAAACGGAACACTTCATTCTGATACCGTTGAACGAGTTCTGTTAAAGCCATTTCTTCTCCACGGGCAAGAAGCGACATAAGTGCTTCATCCGAATAGGAAGAACGGGGAGTATCATCAAATGCTTTGTTATTAGATGGTTTTGTCATTTATTGTTCCAGATATTTTTCTATATATAGAAATACAATTATTATTTAAATTCGTTACATATAAAGACTTCCATGATTTATAACATTTTTTGGAATCTTACTATAATTCTACTTATAGGAATAAGTCTTTGGAGTTTTTTTTGTTCAATGTATTCATTCATTAACTGAAGATATTGATAAAAATCAGCAAAAACGGCTTTCTTTAAGGCTGCATCTCCGGGAAATTGGAACATAGTATTTATTCGCTCACATAAATATTGGAATTGTCTGAATAGTACTTCAGCCTTTTCTGGGTATTGTCTTTTCTGATTTTGTTTTTCCAATAATTTTCCTTTAATTTTTTGTAGTGTTGGCTGGGCATTGTGAATTATCCAGTTTCTCTCTTTTGTAGCAAAAGCATCTCTTCTTTCCTTCATACGCTTATCGTATTCTGTCAGTATATCACATAAAACTGATACTGATAGCCACAAATCCTCATAATCTTTTAATTCTTCCGCAGGTACAGAAAAAGGCTGGGCATAATTAGCAAAAAGAAATCGTGTGGTTTTGTATCCTCCATACACACTACCGATCATTGAAAGCAAAATAATAACGGCTAACACCAATTTATATTTCATCATTAAAATAAACCTATGAATTTTTTTGAGTAGCCTCTTTTTTTAGCACTTTATAAATCCCATGTGTTTTAAGTATCTTTTCTACTTCCTTTACATAGGGATGTTGTGAATACAGTTCTTTAAATTCTTTACCGTGTGATTTATCACAGGAGGTAAATTCATTAAAAAGATATGCATGAACCATCTCATGATACACAATTACTTCTAATATCATATTAGGTATTTTAATGGAATCGAGTAAAGGACTAATAAATATTTGAAAACAACCTTTACAGAAAAAACCTAAACAAAATCTACAGATATTTTTTCTTTTATTCGATGAAAAGTTCCTTTTAGACCAGTAAATTTTGTTGTTTAATTTTCCCATGAAATATTTATGATTCAGTTCATTAAAATAATTTTCTAAGTGATAATATTTTCCTTCGGGTGTCCAATTTAACTTCCAATGACAGGGACGAGAAATTAAATATTTTTTTATTAACGGCTTAGAGAGAGAAGAATGTATATAATTTTGGGCAAAGATTCCTTTAATAATTTCAAATTCTTCACTATTAGCATCCAATAGAGAAGGGAAAGCCCAATAAGTTTTACCTTTTCCTTTATAATATTTAATGTTAATTTCTATTTTTTTCCCAATATTTTTTACAGACACTTTTTTAATTAATGGGTTTGTTTGAAGTTTTTCTGCAAATATTTCAAATTGTTGATTATTTTTTGGAGATTCTTCGGAAATAATTTCAGGTATTGCAATATATTTATCTTTTGTGGTATTAATTACAGCATCTTCAAAACAAAATTCCAATTGTTGAGGATATTTCATCTGTTACTCTTTATGTTAAAATATGAGAGTTTTATTTCAAAACAAATATTATAGGAGATACCATTCATTACTGTATGTTTAATATATCTCATGAATATTATATGCGACAGGCTCTTTCGGAAGCACAGAAAGCATACGAACAGGGAGAAGTCCCGGTTGGTTGTGTGATTGTATATAACAATTCTATTATAGCCCGCGGATACAATCAAAGAGAAAAGTTACAGGACCCCACCGCCCATGCAGAAATGTTAGCCATTACTTCTGCCTCTTCTGCATTGGGAAGTTGGCGTTTGGAAAATACAAAAATGTATGTAACATTAGAACCCTGCCCTATGTGTGCCGGGGCTATTATATTATCACGAATTCCAGAAGTCTATTTTGGTGCTATGGACCCTAAAGCAGGTTGTTGTGGCACCTTGATGAACCTCCTGGCGGATACTCGATTTAATCATCAACCTACTGTTGTGTCTGGTATATGTGCCAATGAATGTGGCTCACTCCTTACAAAATTCTTCCAGGAAATTCGTCAAAAATCTAAATAGATTTATAATTTTCAATAATCATGGATTTAAAATAAAGATAAAGAATAAAAAGATATTGATAGTAAATGGATAAAATACATGTTATAATGAAAAGATAACATTATAATTTGAAAAGGATAATTTGATGATAGAAGTTAAATTACTTGCAGTAACCAAAACGCCCAATGATACAGGTGGGGCTTTGGTATTATTAGAATCCGATGGGAGGATTTTACCTATTCTGGTAGGAATCCCCGAAGCCGTTTCTATTCAAATGGCACAAATGGGAGAAAAACCTATTCGTCCATTAACTCATGATTTGATTTGCAATTTACTTGCCGGGCTAAGGGCACGATTACAATCGGTAACTATATACAAGTTAGAAAATGATACTTTTTTTGCCCACATGAATATTGAGCAGAAGAATGCCGAAGGACAAATAGAACAAATATTAAAAATTGATGCTCGTCCCAGTGATAGTATTGCTATTGCCTTACGGATCGGATGTCCTATATTCGTGGCAGAAGAGGTCATGGATACCGCAAGTCGTGAAATTGAATTTCAGGTTGAAGACAGTGATGAACATGAAGATGAACATGGTGGAGAATTGGATAACGATGAGGAAGACGAGGACAAACCCTTTTAGTTAATACGAATATATCGTTTAAAATCAACAGGGGCGTATATAAATTACGCCCCTGATTTTTATTTCTAATAATAAATTTACCAATGATAAACGAACATTATACAACACCCTGGTCTAACATGGATGTAGCAACCTTCATGAAACCTGCGATGTTTGCACCTATTACATAATTACCGGGATAACCATATTCATCGGCAGTTTCATAAGCCTGTTGATGTATTGCATTCATAATTTCCTGCAAACGCCTATCTACTTCTTCACGAGTCCAATTTGTGTGCTGGGCATTCTGTGCCATTTCCAGACCAGAAACAGCCACTCCACCTGCATTTGCCGCTTTACCCGGAGCAAACAGAACGCCATTCTCATGGAAAATATCAACCGCGGATGGAGTTGATGGCATATTAGCTCCTTCGGCAACAAGGAAGCATCCATTTTTAACTAATGCTTGAGCATCTTCGGCATCAATTTCATTTTGGGTTGCACTCGGGAAAGCACAATCGCATTTAGCAACTTTCCACGGCTTTTGACCCTGGAAATATTGAACACCTTTAAACTTATCTGCATATTCCTTTATTCTTCCACGACGAACATTTTTGAGTTCTAAAACGAATGCTAATTTTTCCGCATCAATTCCAGCAGGGTCATAAATAGTCCCATCTGAATCAGAAAGAGTAACGGCTTTTGCTCCTAATTGATTTAATTTTTCAATTGTATATTGAGCGACATTTCCTGAACCAGAAACTAAACAGGTTTTACCTTCCAAATTATCTCCGCGTGTCTTAAGCATATTTTGAGCGAAGTATACACAACCATAACCTGTGGCTTCTGGACGAATTAACGAACCACCCCAGTTGATAGCTTTTCCAGTTAATACACCTGTAAATTCATTTTTAAGTTTTTTGTATTGCCCGAATAAATAACCTATTTCCCTACCACCAACACCTATATCTCCTGCGGGGACATCTGTATCCGGTCCAATATGACGGAATAATTCGTTCATAAAAGATTGACAGAAACGCATTACTTCATTATCCGACTTCCCTTTGGGGTCAAAGTCCGAACCGCCTTTTCCGCCACCCATAGGCAATGTCGTTAAAGCATTCTTGAAAATTTGTTCAAAGGCTAAGAACTTCAATATGCCCAGATAAACTGTCGGATGGAATCTCAATCCTCCTTTATAAGGACCAATGGCACTGTTGAATTGAATGCGAAATCCGCGATTTACCTGCACCTTTCCTTTATCATCAACCCAGGGAACACGAAACATAATAACCCGCTCAGGTTCCACCAATCTTTCTAAAATCCTATTTTCTTTAAATTCCGGATGTCTTTCTACTGCTGGTTTAATAGAGTCTAATACTTCTTTCACCGCTTGATGAAATTCGGGTTCAGCAGGATTCCTTTTTAATACAAGTTCCATTACATCATCAATGTATGACATTTGATATGCTCCTTATGTAGAAGTTTTTGTTATTGGATAATACATATTAAGTTATGCGGAAGCACACTTCCGATTTGCATACTATAATACAAATAATTTAATGTTTGCAAATTACATAATAAATAGTCATATAAATACAATTTGATAATTTGTTCTTTTTTGTGCGATATTTAATACGAACAAAGAAGCGGAAATATTTCCGCTTTTAGTCTTTGGGAGATAATTATGAAGCGTTTCCGTGATATAAAAATAAAAAGGCAACTTCAAGCGATTCTTCATGTTTTAGCAAACAATGAAGAACCTATTGGTAGCGAACGAATCTCTGAAATATTGCGATTATCAGGTATTGAACTAACAGACCGTGCTATCCGCGATTACTTAATATTAACTGACCGCATGGGTTGGACGGAGAATTTAGGAAGAAAAGGGAGAAGAATTACCAACCTTGGTAGAGAAGAATTAGAAACGGAACTTGCAGTAGATAAAGTAGGTTTTGTTTCTTCCAAAGCAGAAGACTTAGCGTTTCGTATGGATTTTGACCTAATTAAAAAACAGGGGAAAGTAATATTAAATATTAGTTATCTAAAAAAAGAATATTTGCCTAAGTATATTAATAAAATCTGTCAGGTTTATGAAAAAAATCTGGGTATGGGAAAATTATTAACCATTGCTGATGAAGAACAAACATTGGGTTCTTTCCGTGTTCCCAAAGGTCATGTAGCCATTGGGACTATTTGTAGCGTTAGCCTGAATGGAATATTTCTTCGCCATGGAATTCCCATGACCTCTCGTTTTGGTTCACTTGTAGAATTAGAAAAAGGAGAACCCAAACGATTCACCCAAATTATAAGTTATGACGGAACAACAATAGACCCGCTTGAAATTTTTATACGAGGGCGAATGACCAATGTTTGGTCTGCGACAAAAACAGGAAATGGAGTTATCGGCGTCAGTTTTCGTGAAATACCCTCTGTTTCTCTGAATAAAGCAAAGGAATTGGCGAAAGAAGTTGAGAAATGTTTATTAGGAGGGATTCTTGCATTTGGAACACCTAATCAACCGCTCCTGGATATGTCCGTTCCCAATGGCAGAACAGGTATTCTTGTTTTAGCGGGATTAAATCCAATTGCTATTTTAGCAGAAAATGGGGTGGAAGTAGTTTCTAAAGCAATGAATTGTTTATTTGATTATAGTGCTCTTGTCAAATACACAGAAATTGAAAAATTAGTAAAGAAAATTATTTGAGTTTAGTTGGATATTTATTCAGAGTAAGGGGAAGCAATACTCATATTAAACTGTTTTATATCAAAAAGATTGGGTTCTATTTGGACTATTTTCCATTGATTATCTTGCAAAACCCATGTGAAAGTAGTCTCACCATCGATGCCTGCCAATATCTCGACAGGGATATTACCTTTAACACCCATACTATCTGAAATCCTGTATCCTTTCATCCTTAAAAAAACTACCATTTTTACTTGCGTTTGATTTTCCGGTGTGGTAATAAAAAGCCATCTTCGAACTTGCCAGATGATTTTAGGATATTGACATTGACTTAAAAACAATTCCAATCCTGCACGAATATAATCCGCTCCTCTACCCGAAGCATCTTTGTATGATGGGTCAAACAAATTCACTATTGACTCTACATTTTTACCGATAAATGCAGATTCAAATAGTTCCATTGTTTTTTTAATTGCATCTACTTGCTCTTTTTGGGGCGATTCTAATCCATCCGACGGGTCATTACATTTTGCCTGTTCGCTCAATAAAGTTGTTGACTGCATAATAGGGACGCTTTCAGCGACAAATGTCTCCGGGGCAAGAACAACTTCTTCTACAATTCTGCTTTCCACAGAACTAAACACAAAATATTCTCCATAATTGATAGTTCCCGAAAAGGGTTCTTGTTCTGATGTTAATGCTGTAATAGAATAAATAACAGTTTGCTGAGGTAATATAGATGTATCTTTCCACTCTCTCGTATCCAGACCCCGAGCCAATAACTGGAATGAAGTTTCAGGAGGAATTCGACGATAAACCTGATATGAAATATCCCCTTCCCTAAAGGGCCATTTTATTACAATCCCTTCCGCACTACGATTTGCACTAAATTTTCGGACAGGTGCAGGCAAATTGGTAATTTGAAAAGTTTGCTGATTATTTTCATACTCATTCGAGTTAAATACAAAAATAGTTTTCCCTATATTGGCAATAAATGCAGTTCCCTCTCCCACAGGTTGAGAAGTATTGGATAAAACCTGAGTCCATGTCCATTCTGGATGAGAAGGCCTATAACCAACAATATTCGGGAGAAAATTTGTTTCTTCTTTTGACAAAAAAGAAGGCAATATAGGGATAATATAAGAACTTCCATTTTCAGGGACAATGACTGGCAACTTACCATGTGAAGTATCTCCATAAATAATTTGAATCATTTTTCCTTCATTTCTTTGTAAATCTATTTCTTTTAAGTTTTGTAAAAACTCAAGTGGATTTGTGGAAGGGAATAATTGTAATCCTGTATTTACTCGTTGTGAAATCAGATTTTTTTGGGGTATGGAATTTACGGTGATAAGTTCCCGCAACGCTGGTTGTATTGCCTTTTCCCAGTGAATCTGTTCCTTTCCTCCCCATAAAGCATTTTCGTCTTCAATTGCATAAACCACAGCCCCTGCAAGCATTCCATTTAATATCATTGCTCGATAAATAGGGCTATGAATACTAATTGCACCTTCTGGAGATTTTCCCAACAAACAGGGTTCAATAATGAAATTATCGTGATACCAAGAGGCACTGCAAACGATCCCAAAACGATTTACAACATTTGAAGTATAAAGCCCCAACATTTCACCTAACCCCACCATGGAAAAATCGCCATTGTAACGATACGATGGAATTACATACTCAGCATATTTTTTAATCGTGTTAAATAAAGGTTCTCCCGCTGGATTTGTAAAGAAATGAGCCCACTCTATGGAATCCATACACCAATATAAGAATCTGCCATAGGAAGCAAGTACCTGTATGAGTTTCGATACCCACAAAACATGAGAATAATCCGGAGTAATCCCATATTTTGGGGAAGGATACATATTTAATGTAAAATCATGAATGGACACTCCAAGCATATTTGGGAAACGGGCAAATAATGATTCTAATTCTTGGTACTCCGGACGGGTTTCCTTATTCATAATTTGTGGTATTTTTAAAACAAAGGGACATTTAAAGTCCTGAAATAGGGTGTTCAATAAATCTTCTGTTTTACCAGGGTCTATTATTGTATTGGAACCTAAATCTAACCATAATGCAGAGAAAGGTTTTAAGTTATTATCCAGAGAATTCCACTGATTTTTTATTTTTTCTACATCTGAAGATTGGATATTACAAGAAAAGAGAAACAAGGGATGGTCTGCCGTGATTTCAGCAATTAAAGGGGTAGTTAAAGGATTTTCCGAAGGAACTTGTCCATGAGCATAAAAAAGAGTAATTATGTAAATTGAAAAAGTGATACTTGTAAACATTATTATTAACTTCTAATTTCAATTATAAGAAAGTGGAAATATTTTAATAAACTATCTTTATTGTGAACAAATACCAAATCAATCATAAATAAAGAATGACAAAATATGGAAAGAAATCCAGGAGAAAAACCGCCCATTCAATTAAGACCTGTTCAGGAATTATACAACCCGGCAAGCAAACTAACCATAAGACCCAAAACCTTCGGATTGTACAAACATCAACCCCATGTTGTATTTGCAGAAGCCTATGGTATCGGATTGATTATGGATGTGTTCCAGCCTTTAGAGAGTTCTAATGGCTATGGAATAATTGATGTTGTTTCCAATGGTTGGTTTTCTGACCGCCATCAACTTATTCAGCACATCGGATTGGGTGTTTATGATGTTCTTTGTAAGCAGGGGTATTCTGTCTTTGCTTTATCGCCGGGTTCCATACAGGTCTTTAATGGTATGCAAATGATTCGCAATGTTCAGGCAGGTATTCAATACATATTATCACATGCAGAGCAATTCGGTGTTAATAAAAAACGGTTAGGAATCATGGGAATATCCGCCGGTGGGCATTTAGCTATTAACGCTCTGTTTCAGGAACCTAAGTTCATAGGCAGTTTGCCAGCGGAGAAGAAACCTTTTTATAAGCATATCCCCGTAGTCGCCTTGTTTTGTTCTCCAACTGATTTATTGTCGTTCTATTCATTATCTTTTCTACCTTTTGATATAAAAGAAATTCTTAACCGACTTGCAAGAAAAAAAACTTTTCTCGAAGAAGAATTAAATTTACCTGAAAAAGAATTGGAAGCGAATTTAAGAGAAATATCGCCTATATATTTTCCGATGGAAAAAATTGAAAACCCTCCTTCAGTATTATTATTTCATGGAACAAAAGATATGATTGTCCCATTTTTGCAATCGGAAAATTTCTATAAAAAAATCAAAACATTACAATGGGACTGTGAATTAATAATTAAAAAGAATGCGCCTCATATCTGGAAAGAAATGTCTATTGATTTTGAGTATTTAGGAAAATGGTTCTTCAGTAGATTAAATGTATAACAAAAATTTGTACAACCGAAACTATCTTTTCATGTAGATATGTCTAAATATATGGAGTAAATAACCGTTGAAATATAGTATAATGTAATACATAATACAGCCTGCTAAAACACAAGATTAGGAGAACGAATTATGAAGAAAAAGACACGCAGACAATTTCTGATTGAAACAGGTTGTTGCGCAGGTGCGTTAGCCCTACAACCTATTATGGGCAATGCCCAGACTACAAATTCTCCGTTAGACATGGTCGTCTGTAAATGGAAAGGAGACCCTGTTCCTGAAGAACCCACAAGAGAGATAGCAGAAAAACTTCTGAAAAAAGCCGTCGAAACTATTGGCGGTTTAGAACGGTTCGTTAAGAAAGGGGATGTTGTCTGGATTAAACCAAACATGGCATGGGATAGGACACCCGAACAATCTGCAAATACGAATCCGGATTTGTTAAGAACTTTGATCGAACTCTGCTTTAATGCGGGAGCAAAAACAGTTAAAGTAGGTGATAATACTGTAAACGATGCAACCAAATCTTATGTAACCAGCGGTATCGCCGCCGTGGTAAAAGAAACAGGAGCAGAACTTATATATGTAGACCGTAGCCGTTTTAAAGAAATGGAAATAGGAGGGGAACGAGTAAAAAAGATACCTCTATATCCCGAAATAATCGAATCAGATATTGTAATCAGTGTTCCTGTTGCCAAACATCACGCTTCTACGACGGTAACCCTTGCAATGAAGAATTATATGGGTGTAATTGAGAATCGTAGAATGTTTCACCAGGATTTGCCTACCTGTATAAAGGACATAACCGCATATATGAAACCTAAAGTTTCTATTCTTGATGCTATCCGTGTCCTTACTGCAAATGGACCTCAAGGTGGAGACCTGAAAGATGTAAAAAGAGTAAATACTGTTGCCATATCCACGGACATTGTGGCGTTAGATGCTTTTGGATGTGAAATATTAAATTATGATCCGAATCAAATAGGAACTGTTAAAAAGGCTTTTGAATCAGGTTTGGGTCAAATTGATTATAAAAACAAACTAAAGTATCAGGAAATCGCAGTATAAATCATGAAGTTTAAAAAACCTCGTTCTTGGACACAATGGATAAGGCGTTTTTGTCAATTTGTGTTTTTTGTCTTATTCATTATTCTGGCATGGAATTTACATTTTTTAGATGATGAAGATCCGACAGGGATTTACAAAATCTTTTTTCATCTTGACCCCCTTATCTTTCTGCTCACACTTTTATCTACATGGACATTAGCAGGATTATCCTTGCTGTGTATTTTCACTGTGATAATTACCCTCCTGTTAGGCAGGGTATTCTGTGGATGGTTTTGTCCTTTTGGAACCCTTCATACCTTTTTTACATGGTTAGCACAATTAGGGAAAAAGAAAAAGGAATATCAAAATCGGACTTCTGCTCATCGTGTTAAATATTTTATTCTCTTTGCCATGTTAGGTATGAGTCTGTTTGGAGGACATTGGTTTGGAATTTTTGACCCGTTTTCTTTTTTCTATCGCGCCTTATCAACAGGTGTATTCCCCGCATTTCATATAGCGATAGAAGAATCCAGCACCGCTATATATAAAGAAGACCCTAAAATATTAGGGGTTCCCGTTACAAAAATTTCAGAACCTATCTATCAAAAATTACGAACTCATGTGTTTAGAATGTCTCAAAAAACCTTTTATACAGAGGGGACAATTATTACTTTTACACTACTTCTGGTAATAGGACTGAATTTCGTTCGACCTCGTTTTTGGTGTCGTTATATATGTCCCTTAGGGGGATTGTTGGGACTAATTTCTCAAAAACCTTTGTTGCGTCTTAAAAACGATGAAAGCACTTGTTCAAACTGTCGGCAATGCAGTAAAGCATGTCCTGCGGGAGCCCAGCCTGACCAACGCGGGGATTGGTTGCCAACGGAATGTTTTGTTTGCTGGAATTGTGTAGCCTCATGTCGTTCGGACTCTATTACATTCCAATTTCAGGTCCCTGGTAAAAAAGCAATTGCTACCGGAAAACTTGATTATCCGCGGAGAACAGTTTTAACCGCAATGGCAACCGGTACTGTAGGATTGCTTGGTTTTCGCGTTGCACCACAATCAAAACAGGGACAGCCATTCCCTGAAACATTGATTCGTCCTCCGGGTTCAAGAAACGAAAGGGAGTTTTTGCAACGCTGTATCCAGTGTGGGGCATGTATGCGAGTATGCCCAACAAATGCAATACAACCTGCGGGTATAGAAGGAGGTTGGGAAGCCCTATGGACACCTAAACTTGTGCCCAAAATAGGATATTGCCTTTATAGTTGTAATATGTGTGGACAGGTATGCCCAACGCAAGCAATTCAGCCTATTCCTTTATTAGAAAAGCAAAAAATAAAGATTGGGTTGGCTACATTTGACAAAGGGAGATGTATTCCTTACTCTTATGGTAGGGAGTGCCTCGTATGTGAAGAACATTGTCCTCTTTCCCCTAAAGCCATTTACCTTGTAGAAAGAGATGTAACCCTTAGAGATGGTAGAGTTGTAAAGATAAAGCAACCAGAAGTTGACCCTGATTTGTGCATCGGTTGTGGTTTTTGTGAATGGTCCTGCGTATTTCAGGATAGAGCCGCTATTTATGTAACCACTGCCAATGAATCGCGAAATCCTAAGAATCAACCGATCTTAGTATTTGGAGATACTTATTCGACAGGGACAGAAAATAGTTCAAGCCCTTATTAATCTATATGGTTATTTCTCCATAAACAGTAAGAAGAAGGGGTCTCCTGAACAATAACAACATCGGGAGGATGGTTAAATTCGTAAAGTTTTTCTACGATCCAATGAGTTAAAATTTCACTTGTTGCTTTTTCCAATCCTGGAATTTCATTTAACCAGCGATGGTCTAATAAGTCATATATTTTTCTTAAAACAGAGGGGAGATTGTCCATATCTCTTGAACCTACTTTTACAAAATAACTATGGCCATGTAAATTATGGCAGGGATGGGAATTCGGCAGTTGGGGCAAGGATTGGGCAGATTCAAAAGAAAAACGCCATAATTCAGGAAGGTCTTTCTCGGCTGGGAGTTTGCACGGTTTAAAATCAAGGTCACCTATAATTCCAATACGAACACCTTTAAACCACCACGGTTTTTCCGGAATCTGTTCCAAAAACCACTTTTCTATTGCAGGAATAGTTGTATCCTTTTCCAATCCAGTAATTTCATTTAAATAGGAATGGTCTAACATATCAATAATAGGAACAATACTTTTTTTTATCTCACTAAAATCAACTATCCATCCATAATCGGGATGTAAAGACCCTTCTGCAACTATTTCAGCGTAAAAGGTATGCCCATGCAATTGAGCATATTTACCTCCCTTAAATTCATTCTTATGTGCAGAATCAAAATATAAATACTTCGATATTTGTAACATGAATTCAACCTCAAACTATAATATCAACATCGTATCACCATAAGAATAGAAACGAAAATTTTTTTCTATAGCATAATTATACGCCTTCATAATCAATTCTTTTCCAGCAAAAGCAAAAACTAATGCTAATAAAGATGAGCGTGGAAGATGAAAATTTGTTTGTAAAGCATCAATGGCTTGAAAATTGTAAGGGGGGTATATATATTTCGTTGTGGAGCCAAAACCTGCTTGAAATTTCCCTCCAATATATTGAGTTTCCAGTACTCTTGTAACCGTTGTTCCTACCGCAATTATCTTTTTTCCTTCTCTTTTTTTCTTATTCAATAAAGTTGCTGTCTCTTCACTGATAGCAAAATCTTCTGCATCTACAACATGTTGTTCTACCCTCTCCGTTGTTATAGGTTTAAAAGTGCCATAACCCACATGAAGAGTAATGTAACATATATCAATTCCTTTTTCTTTTAGTTTCTTAAATACACGATTTGTATAGTGTAAACCCGCAGTTGGTGCAGCAACAGAACCTGATTTCTTGGCATAGATCGTCTGATAACGAATTCGGTCATCAGGTTCTGGGGATTCTCTACGAATATATGGAGGGAGAGGCACTAAACCTATTTTGTGAATAACCGATAAAAGGTTTCCTTGCGGATAATGCACAATCCGTTTCCCTTCACCTAAAAAATCCCGAATTTCAACTTTTATTTTATCGTGAAGCACAATGCTTGTTGCTATAGGAACTTTTGCTGAAGGCTTTACAAGGGCTATCCAATCTTGTTCATTTATCTGTTTTAGTAAAAAAACTTCTACTTTTCCTCCTGTTTTTTCTTTATACCCCAATAATCTTGCAGGAATTACTTTTGTATCATTCAGGACAATAACATCCCCCGCATTTAAATATCGGTATAAATTGCGGAACACATCCTCTTTTATTGAAGCATCCATTCTATTTACTATCAGTAATCGAGCGGAATCGCGAGGTTTAACAGGATGTTGGGCTATCCTTTCCTCTGGCAAGAAATAGTTCAATTCATCGGTAAACATAAAATTATATTTGTTATCTTACTTTAACGGATTACTTAGATTTAAAAAAACAAATGCTTTCCAATAAGAAGGCGATTCAGTTCGCACCTCTTGAAATCCGATATTTACAAGACAGCCTAACATAATCATATTAGCAATAAAAGAGGAACCACCACTACTAATTAGGGGTAAACACATCCCTTTCACAGGTAGAATTCCTACATTTACCAGCATCATTACAATTCCCTGTATTCCAATCATACATGTTATTCCCGTAGCAAGAAGGGAACCCTGCAAATCAGGAGATTTTCGGGCTATCTCAAAACCGTAGTAAATCAATAATAAAAATAGAATTACAACGAGTACGGCACCTAACATACCCATTTCTTCACCAATAATTGAAAATGGGAAATCACGATGTGCTTCAGGCAAATAATCTAATTTTTGTTCACCTGCACCGATACCCACACCTAATAAATTTCCGCGATAAAATGAGACTAACGATTGGATAATATGCCATCCCTTTCCAGAAGGGTCCCATTCAGGAAACCAAGTATATATAATTCGGTCAATTCGATGGGGTTTTGAAATTACAGCAAAAGCAAACCCACACCCAAAAATACCTGTACCTATCAACAGATATTTTCTATGTATTCCTGTAACGAACATCATACACAGAACCGTAGTCATAATTACTGTAGGTGTTCCCTGATCATTTTCCAAAACTATTAGCATACAATAAACTAATGCAAGTAAAATGGGGAATACTATTCCATAATGTGGTTTTTTTAACTTATTATAGAAGCGAGAAAAGTACCATGTAATAGTAACTAAAACGGCTATCTTTGCAAATTCGGAAGGCTGAAGAGAAAAAACTCCAAAAATATTTAACCACCTTCTTGCTCCATTTCTTAATTCTCCGAAAAATAAAACGGCTATTAACCCCAGGAGACAAATAATGGTCAAAATCCACAGGTTCCCGGGCTTAAAAAGTTTGTGATAATCATAAAAGAGTAAGGTAATGAAGCAGCCACCCCCGATAAATATTAAAATAAACTGTTTTATCAGGAAAGATTGCAAATTACTTCTCAAACCTTCAACGCTATACCCTACTAAAATACCCAGTATGGCTAAAATCACAGTTATAACAATTATTGCGGATGAATCCTTGTGCATTTCTTATAACTCCTCTGCTAATAATTTCTGAACACATTCTCGAAAATGGTCCCCACGAGCCTCATAGTTGGCATACATATCAAAACTTGCACATGCGGGTGATAACAATATCACAGATTGGGGAATAGCATTTTCCCATGCTACTTTGACGGCATCTTCCATAGTGGCAACTCTTTCTGTTCTCACCAAATCAGAAAATGCTTTCTCGATATTTTCTGCATCTTCGCCGATCGTAACGAGAAAATAAACCTTTTCCTGAATTAATGATCGTAATGGTAGATAACTTGAACCTTTGCCTCGTCCACCTGCAATTAAAATAATAGGTTGTTGGAAACTTTCCAGAGCAACACGGAGACTTTCCACATTTGTGGATTTTGAATCATTGTAAAATTCTACATCATTTTTGCTTCCTAAAAATTCTATCCTATGAGGAACTCCTTTAAAAGAAGTCATTGCTTTTAAAACTTGTGCTGGTTGTTTATATACCACATTTACAGAAGTCAACACGGCAAGGGCATTTGACAAATTATGCATGCCTTTTAAAGGTAAACAATCAACACTATCCAAAATTGTTTCATCAAAGCATATATAGTGTTTATCTCTTATCTCAATCCACGCGCCAGGAGACACTTTTTGATTAATTGAAAAATAATATCTATTCACAGATGGAGGAATATTCATCGAAGAGACCCATTCGTCATCTTTATTTATCACTGCAAAATCATTTTCACCTTGATTATGAAATATCCTATTCTTTACATCTGCATACTCTTTCATAGTAGGATGGCGTGTTATATGGTCTGGAGTAAGATTCAAAACAACTGCAACATGAGGATGAAAATAATAACAATATTCCAATTGATAACTGCTTAATTCTGCTACAATCCAATCACTTTGCCTATTTTCCGAAACAACTTCTGACAGTGGAGTATCGTTATTTCCCGCTAAAACACTACTGAAGCCTAATTCTATTAGGGTGTGGTGTATCCATGAAGTAACCGTTGTTTTTCCATTTGTCCCTGTTACCGCAATTATAGGCGATTGCGTAAAATAATAAGCATATTCAAATTCGCCAATAATAGGGATATTGTTTATTGTTGCTAATTTTAATAATGGAATTTGTGGAGAAACTCCCGGACTGACAATTATTAAATCTATTTTTGATAACAAATCTTCTGGATGTTGTCCTAACACATAATCAATACCTAATTTATTAAACTGCTCGACAGCAGCCGGGATTTCATCTTCTTTCTTTATATCGTTGATAATCACTTCTTTCCCCTGTTTTTTTAATAACTTTGCTAAAGCCAAACCAGACTTACCAGCACCAACGATCAGCACACGATTTAGCAACTTTACTTTTTCAGGTGTGAAATTAGAGGTAATCATCTCAGTTTAAGTGCTCCCAAACTCAAAAGTGCAAATAACAAAGCAATTATCCAGAAACGGAGTGTAACTTTTGTCTCTGTCCAACCTAACAACTCAAAATGGTGATGCAATGGAGCCATTCGGAAAATTCTTTTTCCTGTAAGTTTGAATGATGCTACCTGTAATAAAACGCTTCCTGCTTCGAGGACAAAAATACCTGCTACTAATGGAAGTAATAACTCTTGTTTTGTAAGAACTGCAAGAGATGCTATGGCTCCTCCCAAAGATAATGACCCGGTATCTCCCATAAAAACCTCTGCCGGATGACCATTATACCATAGGAAACCTAAACCCGAGCCCAGCAAAGCAGAGCCAAACACGAACAATTCACTTGCCTCAGGGACATAAGTAAGAAAAAGATACCGACTCCAATCCGCACGGCTCACGATATATGCAATACCGGCGTATGCCATAACAGAAATAATCGAAGAACCTATGGCAAGTCCATCCAATCCATCGGTTAAATTTACAGCATTGGATACACTGACTACAATGAGTGCTACAAATAGGATGTAAAATATGCCTAAGGGGATAAAAAGATTTTTAAATCCAGGTACACCTACCTTTGTATGTAATGAAGTGGTAGAAAGATAAAAAGAATCTTTGAAGGTATCCTCGATTAATAATCGTGCCAGACGCTGTTTTTGAAAAGGTTTATTTTTATTTTTGTCATTTAAACACATTTGAATTTCCGTTCGTAATTCTTTCCCGTTCCACAACGCATTATACTGCCATTCGTCCTTATCAATTACCTGATTCAAACTTCGAATAAGTAATAACTGCTCTTCTATTTCCAATTCTTTTTTCATATCTAACTGCAATAAATGTTCTTTCAAGGACGACGGAATTTGTGAACAAATATAAACAAGTTGTTCATCTCCATTTTTACTTAAACCTTGAACTAATTGGTTCTTTAAACTTGCCCAGTCTTTTACATCAGATAGTGTTAGATAAATAGCACCAGGAGTTATAGGATTGAAATATAAATAAACTCCAAAAAGAATTCCTATAAGAATTTGTCCTGCTAATTTATCTTTCGCCCGTAAACCATCATTATGCTTCCGCTTTAATTTAATGTAATCATCTAAGAAACCCAATATCCCCAGCGCACAAAAAACACCCATCGTAAGCCATAAAAAACGATTGGTAAGGCGACCCCATATTAAAAGGGAAACAAAAGTTGAGATAAGTATTAAAATACCGCCCATAGTAGGCGTTCCTGCTTTTCCTTTATGAAGTTGGTGCAGGCTTGCAACATGTTCTTTTTTGATATATTGACCTATTTTCATTTCCTGCAGTTTGTGTATGACAAAAGGTCCTATTATGAGAGTTATAAAAAAGGAAGTAAAAACCGCTCCCCCTGCCCTAACTGTGTGATAAGTTAGAACATTTATTAAACCAAAATAAGGAAGTAGTAAAATAGCAATGTAATATAGCATCTATACCTCTATTAATAATTCTCCTTCATAAAAAAATAAGATTATATAACAATCACATCTATTCATTCATTATTTTCTCTTTCAAATACTGGATAACTTTTTCCATTGTCATTCCGCGGGAACCTTTTACTAATATTCGACTTTGTGGAGGAAGCATTTTAACAATTTTATCCGCAATTTCTTCATGATGTAAGCATATCGTTACGAATTCTACTCCTGCTTCTAAAGCACCTCTCTGAACTTCCTGTGCATAATTCCCATATAGAAATAGAATATCTACGCCACATTCCCCGGCTTGTTTGCCTAACAAATAATGGTATTGTTCACTTTCATCTCCCAATTCAAGCATATCTCCCAAAACAGCACAACGATAGCCTTTGACAGCGGTTAATTGGAGATATTCCAATGCAGATTTCATACTTGCAGGATTTGCGTTATAAGTATCGTCAATAATAGTAAAGTGCCCAACTTGATATGTTTTAATTCTTCCTGTTTTATAATATGCATCTGCAAGCGTTTGCTCGTCTATAGGTATCTGGTGCTTCAAAGAAACCGCTACGGCGAGTAAAAAGTTTGATAGTAGAGATGGAGAACACAAAGGTAGTCTTAATTTGCCAACAGGTTCTATTTCCACCTCCATTTCTTCCAATGAAATTTTATGGACAGACTTTAATCTCACATCACCCTTTTTACCATAATAAATTTTATTGGCAATAATTCGTTTTCCTACGGAAACACAATAGGGATTATCCGTATTGACATAAAAGTGTCCCCAGGGAGGAAGACATTTGGCTATATTGGATTTCTCTCGTGCTATGCCTTCTAAACTTCCTAACCTTTCTACATGTGCGGGAGCAATAGTGGTAATAACTGATTCTTCCGGATATGCAATACCAGATAATTCAGCAATGTCTCCGGGTTTACCGGCACCCATTTCGATTACGCCCCAATCTGTATTTTCATCCATCTGTAATAATGAAAGGGGACAACCTAATTCATTGTTATAATTCCCTCTGGACGCCACTACTTTATACTTTTTTGCTAAAACGGCTGAGACCAATTCTTTTGTAGTAGTCTTACCACAGGAGCCTGTAATTGCAAAAACCTGAGATTTTAAGTTTGTTCGATGCCAACGAGCAAATTTTTGAATTGCCTGTAAAGTATCTCTCACATATATAGAAGGTGACCCATCATCTTTCGATACAACAACAGCCACAGCACCTTTTTTAAGTGCTTCTTGAACAAATTGGTGTCCATCAACTCTGTTTCCTGGTAAAGCAAAGAAAACATCTCCCGATTGGATAGTTCGGGTATCTATAGATACTCCTGTAAATTCAATATTTCCATCTCCCTGCAATTTTCCAGCGACAACTTTTGCCAAATCTCCTAAGCAATATTTCCAGGGCATCTATACCTTTCCTTTCAGGAATTTGCGTGCTACTTCTCTATCATCAAAAGGCAATTTCTGTGTTCCAATAATCTGATACGGTTCATGTCCTTTCCCCGCAATTACTACTATATCATTTGATTTTGCCTTGTTAATAGCAAACTGTATAGCCTCTTCTCTGTTTTCGATAACATAATAATCGTCCCCTTTGTGTTTACCCATCTTTTGTACACCCACTTCAATATCTAATAAAATTCGTTTTAGGTCTTCTGTTCGTGGATTATCCGAAGTTAAGATGATTAGGTCTGCCCATTTCCCGGCAACCGCTCCCATCTTTGGTCGTTTTGTTTTATCGCGGTCTCCTCCACAACCAAAAACCACAATTACTCTACCGCGAGTTAGATTTCGTGCTGTTTGTAATACATGATTTAAGCCATCGTCTGTGTGTGCATAATCTACTACAACTGTAAACTCTTGCCCTTCTTCAATTAATTCAAAACGACCCGGAATAGACTTTAAGTTTTTTAAACCCTTTTGAATTTCTTTCAAGGAAATGCCCAGTTCCCCTGCAATAGCAGAAGCACATAACGCATTAAAAACATTATGCTTGCCTACAAGAGACAGTTTTACTTCCCCTTCTCCGTATGGAGTATGTAAGACAAATCGTGTATCCTTCATGGATACTTCTATATCACTTGCCCAATAATCTCCTTTCATACCGTAAGTAACATATCTTGATTTGCAATGTTGTATAAATTGTTCTCCATAAGGGTCTGATTTATTTATAACACCAAAGGTATTTTCTCCTTCTAAACTTTCAAACAGTTTCAGTTTTGCTTTAAGATACTCCTCCATCGTTTTATGGTAATCCAGATGGTCCTGTGTAAGATTTGTAAATGCCCCAACCGTAAAATGAATCCCTGCAACGCGGTCCTGGGCTAAAGAGTGGCTACTCACTTCCATTACCACATGTGTAATACCTGCCTCCTTCGCTTTAGAAAATAGAGAAACAAGTTCTTCATTAAAAGGGGTCGTGTGAACTGCTTCTATATTTTGCTCCCCGATAGTATAGCCTAATGTTCCGAACCGTGCTGTGGCAATTCCTTTTTCCTTGAAAATACTTTCAACTAAATAAGTAGTGCTTGTTTTTCCATTTGTCCCTGTAATTCCTATTACAACCATTGATTGAGTGGGGTCTCCAGCAAGATAATGTGCCACTTCACCTAAAATGCAACGCGGATTTTCATGAGCAAAATAAGGGATATTTTTCTCTTTCAATAGATTTAGTAATTCCTCAGGTAACTGAGGTAGACCTATAACTGCAATGGCTCCTTTCTCAATGGCTTCCGGGATATAATTCCAACCTTGGGCATGTTCTCCAGGTACTGCTGTAAAAACAAACCCTTTTTGAACTCTTCGTGAATCCTCCGTTATTCCACAAATATTCTCATCAGGAAAAGAGGAAAAACACTTTAATTTCCATTTTTCTACCATTTCTCTAAGGTTCATTTTCTATTCCTCTTTTTTTAATGAAACTATTTCCGTTGAGGAGCGGAAATCTTCAGAAAAATCTAACAAACATATATCTATTTCTTTTAAGGGAGTTCCTGCCACAGGGAATTGAGATACAACTCTTCCGTAGCCACGACATTCATAATCTATTTTTAATGAATTTAAAACATGCAATACTTTCATTTTTGTTAATCCTGAAAGGTCAGGTAAAGTTTCCGTTTGTTTTGCAATATTAATAATTTCTATCTCAGACATAGGATTAAATACAGGTTTTTTTAATACATTTTCTTCTGTTTTACTTTGCTTTCCTTTGTTATTTGTTCTATCCGATGTGTTTTCTGCGGACATAGTTTTGCCTACTTCTGTCGAATCTTCATTCACTAACTCATGAACCCATAGAGGGTCTATATCCTCAAAATATAACGAATCATTATCTTTTTCTATACTCTCTTCTGCAATAAATCCTTCCTGTTTTAGCAAATCGTTGGAAATGGAAGGGTCTGGGGGGACTTTTAGACGGGTCAATGTATAATAAACGACATTTCTGAATACCGGACCACATACATACCCACCATAACGAATCTTTGACATGGGATAACGAATTACAATCACGGCTACAACTTTTGGGTGCGAAATAGGAGCAAAACCAGCAAAAACAGAGATAATCTTATCCGGGTCATATCCACCACCTTGTTTTTGAGTCCTCGCTAAATGGGCAGTCCCTGTCTTTCCTCCGACTTTATACCCGGGAATACTTGCTGATTTTCCCGTGCCTTTTAACACAACCTGATGACATAGGGTCCTCATAATCTCTGCAGTTTCAGATTTTATTACCTGGGGTTGTTTCTCTGCTTTATGTTCATATAAAACTTCCCCATCAGGAAGGGTTACCTTATCCACAATATAGGGTTCTACCAGATATCCTCCATTGGCAATAACAGCATAAGCCCTCGCAAGTTGAATAGGTGTAACCATAACGGCATAACCAATAGACATAGAACTTAAAGTTGTTTCTGCTTTGTTTGTTGAAATAGCACCTATTCTTTCTGTGGAAATATCTTGAAGCGTTTTTGTTCCAAATCCAAATTTCTTTACATATTCGCGTAAAGTTTCCAATCCCACAGTTCTTCCCACCTTTACCATAGCCACATTGCTGGATTGTTCAAAACATTTCCAGAACGGCACAGCCCCCATACCATGGACATCCTTGATAATTTTACTTGCTACTCGAATTCTTCCCCCTTCACAGTCAATAATAGTATCCTTATCAAAACCTCCTTTTTCAATTCCTGCACAGGCAGTAACAATTTTAAAAGTAGAACCTGGTTCTATAAGTTCATATAGCACTTTATTTTTCAATGCATCACCCTGCCTTGTTTCAGGGACATTAGGGTCATAAGAAGGACGAGAAGCCATAGCCAGAATTGCCCCACTAAAAGGGTCCATTATAATGCCCATTCCATCTACTGCATTACATTCTTCGATCCTTCGGTCTAATTCTTTTTCCAGAATATGCTGAATTTCCAAATCTATTGTAAGATGGACATTGGCTCCGGGATATTGCCCTTTCTTCTCCTGTGAAGTAGACGGGAGAATATGTCCTGAGCTATTCTTCCGCCCGGAAATTTCCGTAGGGTCTGCATAAAGATATTTATCCCAATCTTTTTCTATTCCATCTATACCCCCAACTCGGTTTTCATTGTTCATGGCTACAAAGCCAATTATGTTCCCTCCAACTTCATGATGAGGATATTGGCGAAACCATTCATAATTTATAAATAACGGATTTCCCTTGGGTTTACTATTATCTCCCGACTTATCCAGATTTTTACTAAAATAGGATAATAATATTTCTTTATAAGATTGTTTTTTTTCACTTTGTGGTGTTGTAGTTTTTTTTAGTTGTTCCTTTTGCCATTTATTAATTTCTGATACAAAACTTTCTAATTCTGCCTTCGGGATATTATCAATTCCTCTGCGGAGTAATACATACTGTAATTTTTTACCTTCCTCGTTTGTAAGTGTCATTCTCTTTTTTACATAATCAACATCTAATCCCAATTTTTTGGATACTTTTTCTGCCATTTCATTCGGGTATAAAATATCCACAGGAGAACAAAATAGGGAAGGCATCAGAACAGAGTAGGCTAAAGGATTTTGCGACCTATCATAAATCATTCCTCTCGGATTTTCTCGTTTTATTTTCCCATCATGTTTATTTGCATACTCCTTAACAATTTCCTTCGGGAAAAAAGATACGACAAAAAGACGAACAACGATTACACAGAGTAAAAGAAACAAAAATAATTGCAAAAGAGCCAATCGTTTTATTTCGATTGTCTGAGGAACTCTTTCTTCTACATCAAAAGGTGATTTTTTGAATGTATCACTTACCATCTTATCCCTTACAGTTTTTCTATTAAGAACTCTGTTAATGAATCAATGTCTATTTCATCATTATTTTTATCGGGCGGTAATTTCTTTTCGCTTTTATCTGTTTTTGGAAAATTGTTTTCATTCGATTCTTTTGTAACATTGCTTTTCGATTGCGCACTGACAGGAGGTATAAATCTATTCAAAAACTTATCATAAATAGGATTTCCGACTTTGTTCATTAAGTTCTCCAACTTTTGTTCAAAACTTTTCTCTTCTTCTGCATATTTAATTGCAGAGGGGGGAATCTCTATCCTTTTAGGTTTTTGGGGAAATAACATATCTGACGACGCAGTCTGTATCAATTTATCCCGTTCATCTTTACTATATGTAATTCGCACTACCTGTTCTGGTTTTGGGTTTACTAAACCCAATTGGTATCCCAGTCGTGTTAAATTTTGTAAGTTTTCCAATTTTACCTTTTCAACTTTCAACGCCTCTATTTCCGCCATCATCGCCTGTAAGCCATAGTTTATATCCTCTTCTTTTTGCGTATTCGTTTCTTCCTCTTGCGTTTGATTTTGCTTGGATTCTGTAGAAAAACCTATTCTTTTGATTACCTTTGAGAAAAAAGATATGGAACCTATATTTTTTGTTTCTTCATCTTTTATTGACTCTACAGGAGATTCACTTTTATTATCCTTACTTATCTCCTTTAATTCATCGCGTTCTTTAAATCCACTCTCACTCTTAACCCATCGTGTGATATTCTTTTTCGCTTGTATCGTTAAATAATCATAATGCCAGCGTTGGACATTGATGTATAAATCTACCGCTAGCACTCCAAATACAATAAACACAGGGATAAGATATAACGAACCGATAAATAATGCTTCTTTTCGTATTTGTATAACTTTTTTACTCATTCATTTATCCTCTCTCTTGAAATATAATGTTGAATATATGTATCCGAAATTTTTTCAATGGCTCTCAATCTTGCACTTTTCGATCTCGGGTTCATTCTTACTTCTTCTGATGAAGGTGATAGTGGTTTTGGTGTTAAATTTTTTGCTATAGGAGAGATTTGCTCCCTTAAAATACCCTCTGGAGATAAGATCCGTAATGGCTGAGACACGAAACGAAATACAGATTTTACAATTCTATCTTCGCCGGAATGAAAACTAATTACGATAAATCGTCCATTTATAGCCAATATTTTCAATCCTGCCCATAAACCTTTTCTCAAAAAAAATAATTCATTATTAACCGCAATTCGTAATGCCTGAAATACTTGACGGACTTCATCTGGAATACGGTTAACATGAGGAAATTCTTCCAAAACAGTTTGAACTATATCTGATATTTTTCTAATTTTTCCTTCTCTTCTACGCATAATAATTTTTTTTGCAATGCGATAAGGCTTTACAACATCTCCATATTCTTTCAGTATATTTGCAAGAGCATGCTCGTCTGTACGGTCTAAAAAATCGCTAAGAGTTTCCTTCTCATTCGTATTCATACGCATATCCAGAGGACCGTCCTTCTGAAATGAAAATCCGCGTTCTTCATCATCTAAGGCAAAACTGGAAAGTCCTGCATCAATTAAAATACCATCTACTTCTTGAATACCTAATATATTGATTACCTTATCCATATCTGCATAATTTGCGTGATATATTTTTACTCGTTTCTCTTTCTCGAATTTTTTAGAACATATCTGTATGGCTTTGGGGTCTCTATCTAACCCAACAACCATACGAGGAGAGAGGGTTTCTAAAATGTAAGAAGTATGCCCACCAGCACCTATCGTCGCATCAACAAAAATACCCTTCTCTCTCTCTTGGAAGAGGTTTATTACCTCCTTTGCCATTACAGGAATATGATGTTTTTCATTGGTCATAAATTCTTGACATGATAAGTTAAAAAATTTCCAGTAAATAAATTTACTGGAAATAATTGTTAATTTTATGCGGCTAATTTGAATGCGTCAACCGCACCTGTTTCAGTTGCATATATTTCAAAATAATGCCATATACCCAGAAAACGGAATAACTGTTCGATGAAGGTACTTGGTTTGACCAATTTTAGGTCTCCACCTTTTCTTCTTGCCATTTGCAGACACTCTAATAAATACCCTGCTGAAACCTGGTCCATCATCTCTACATCTTGCAGGTTCAATACCACACAACTTTTCCTGCGTTTGATGTAATCAGCGATGGCAAGGCGCAGTTCACATACATTTTCCTCATCAAGACTACCAGAGATCCTGAAGAGGATTACATGCCCATAATTAAGTTTTTCCATGTCCATAGCCACTTACTCCTATTGTGATAGGTTTTGATTTATATTCGTTAGTGGAAATAATTCCTCCATAAAAATTTTCATATCTGTTTGAACATCATTGTTTTTAAAGAAATTGTCCCATAATTTTTCATTCCAGACTTCAAGATACATACCACAGCCTGCTATCACAGCATTATCCAAGATCTCTGCCCAATTCCGAAATGGTGCCGGTAATGTTATGCGGTATTGCCCATCAGGTCTAACCTGAACAGAACCACCAATAAAACGACGGCGAAGAAGTTGAGCCTTCGGATTTAATGTAGGCAATTGCTCTAATTTATCTGTTATTTCTTTCCAAACCTGTGAAGGGAATAATAAAAGATTATTTTCAAACCCGCGTGTCAGATACCAGACCGTATGGTTATTATCAGACATAATGGACTTTAAAGACGAAGGAATTAATATCCTGTTCTTATCATCCAGAGTGACATGATATTCCGACTGATATATTATCACTATTTTACTCCACAAAATTATTAAAGAATTACTAATAGATTACTATATAATATCACTTAAAATCCATTTTGTCAAGTCGAAAATAATAATTTTATTAAAATATTTTATTCCCAGTTTTTTGCAAAAAAAATCCCCTTGATAAATTTCAAGGGGATTAAATTTCTAAGTTTATGAGACTGAAATTATGAGTTAATTATTTCTTCTGAAATTTCTATCTGTGTCTCTAATTTTTCTCCCGAGTTTNTCATTTCGTCCCATGTAACGGTTCGGTTTTGATAAGCAGCCATTCTGCCCAAAATACTCGTCAAATTGCTATACGCAGATTCTTCAAGATTATTTAAATACTTACCGCTCTTAATTGCTTCATAGAAATCTTTAATGTTATTTACCGCACCTACTTCATAAATATCCGAACTTTTTCCTCCTTCCCAACTATCGGACTTTCCTTCAATAGTAACAATACCTCCATAATGGGTATCTGCCGTTCCAAGAGAGCCATAAAGTCGCATACATAAATCGTCATAACCATAAGTAAATTGACCACTACTGAAATCAACGATAACATCATCAGGGTATGTAAATTGGACACAGAAATGGTCCCAGCAATCACCCACATCCGTTCGTGCTTTTCTACCACCACTGCCAAAGGCTTTTACGGGATGTGATTTCAAATACCAATTTGCCATATCAATCACATGAATATTCTGTTCAACAATAATATCGCCCGAAAGAATTTTGTCAAAAACCCAGTTTTTCAAATTCGCTCCGGGCGTTCCCGGTTCTGCCTGTTTTCCCAATCTACTACAATAATAATAACATTGTCCAATAACCGGGTCACCAATCATACCACCATGAATTCGTTTTACACATTCTTTGAATAGTTCGTAATTTCGTGTCTGAAAATCCACCAGTAGGCATAATTTATTCTGATATTTTTTCGAAATATCTATCAAAGATAAACAACCATGGACATCTACGGCAATAGGTTTTGCCAAATAAACATGTTTCCCTTTCTCTACAGCCGATAGAACCTGTTGGGGATGGAAATACGGTGGACTTTCAATAGCAACTGCTTCTATATCCGTTTCTAATAGTTGTTTATAACCATCCAATCCAACAAACACATTTGATTCAGGGACATTACATTCCTTCGCTACACGCATAGCCCGTTTACGAAACACATCATGAACTGCCGTTATCTTAAACGGTGCATTTTTTTCAAACAAATGTGCTATCCACCGACCTCTACCTCCACAACCTATCAAACCCAATTTTACTTTTTCATTAGACTCACTTCCAAAAACAAGATTGGGAGACAAAATTGTAAATGCACTTGTTCCTAAGGCTACTGTTTTGATAAATTCCCGTCTTGAACTGTTGCTAAAGTTTTCTGTTTTCATCTTTATATCCTTTTCTGTTAATTGTTAACTGAATAATTGACGAAGGAAATCTAAATTCTTTTTAAAATCGTTTACTTTATTCATTGTAGGTAATCCTGTTTCTAAAACAAACCATCCTTTATAATTAATCTCTTTTATAGCCTCTGCAATAGGTTCCATTTTTACTTTGCCTTTACCTAAATAGAAAGCACCATCCTTGAAATGTATTTGGCATATTTTATCTTTAAGCATTCGTATCTCAGCGGGGACATCATAACCATTATAAGTAGAATTGCCAACATCATAGTATACCTTACATGCATCACTTCCTATTTTCTCCAATATTTCCATATTTTGTTGGGCAGATAAAGTATTTTCAATACCCAATATAATCCCTTTTTCTTTTGCTTTCGGAGCACATTCTTTCAAACGGTTTATGACTTCTGCTACCTCGTTACTCTTTAATTCATTCTTATTTCTTAAATCCCCTTTACCAAAGAAAGCAAGCAATATTACTTTTGCGTTTAATTCCTTTGCGGAATCAATGGTATCCAGAATCCAATTTATCGCTCGGGGTTCACTGGCTAATGGAGCATCGTTCAAAAGACCCATGGCGATAGAAGGAATAAGTATCCCTGTTTCTTGCATTTTTGATTTATACTGTTCCTTTAATTCTGAATTAGCAATGGCAATTTTATCTTCTGGTTTTCCTGCAGAAATCTCTACACCATTCAAACCGATTTGTTTAGCCAGGTCAAGAGCCGAAGGACCTTCGGTCCATAAGGACCAATCACATGCTGCAATAGGGTATTCTATCTTTTTTTCATCACCGAATAAGGAATGGGACAATCCGAAAGTCGAAAGACCTATTCCTGTAATTTTTAAAAATCTCCGTCTTGTTAAGGACATTGAATTTCTCCTTATAGTTAGATGTTAATTAAAAGTATTATTTCACATTTGTTATGGTTTATTTTTATAATTCTATCCAAAATAAATTATTGAAAGAAACTGCAAAGGCAAATCCTACGATAGAAAGGAAGCATCATGAAATGGGGTAGAGTGATTAATGAACAAGGAGATATTTCTTATATAACCATTGCAGAAGATAATAATCTATATGAACTTGAAGGAAATCCATCTGATAACTCATTGCAGATGACCGATAAAAAAATTCTACCTAAAAAATGGCTTCCCCCTGTTGATGCTCCTGCTATCTTATGTATCGGGTTAAATTACAGGGGACATGCAAAAGAAACAAATAAACCCATACCTGAATACCCTGTCGTTTTCATGAAAAATCCGTCTGCAATTACTGCTCATCTTGACCCTATAAAAATTCCTGGGGTTTGTAATAATGAGGTAGATTATGAAGGGGAGTTAGTAATTATCATAAATTCTGATATAAAAAATGTAAAAGTAGAAGAAGCATATAACTATATCATGGGTTTTACTATCGGGAATGATGTCTCTGCAAGAAAATGGCAAATGGAATTGGGAGGGGGACAATGGGTACGAGGAAAAAGTTTTGATACCTTTGCCCCTGTGGGACCTTTTGTGCTTCCCATGAGCGATATAAAAAATACAGATTTCTTTCAGATTACCACAAAGGTAAACCATCAAATTATGCAAACGGGTAATACATCTGATATGATTTTTTCTCCTTTTGAATTAGTATCTTTTTTAAGCCAGGATACAACATTAAAAGCAGGGACTCTTATTTTTACAGGGACTCCTCCCGGGGTAGGTTGGGCACGCATTCCTACAATAACTTTATCAAAAGGAGATATTGTGGAAATAGAGATTTCACCTATAGGGATTTTGAAAAACACTGTTATTGAATAAAACAATAAAATAAAATCAGCATACAGGTAGTTCCTGCATGCTGACTTGAATTATAAAATTTGTAATATTTTCGTCTATTCTGCAATATCGAAAACTCTCATAATTGCAGCGAGTTCAGCAACCATAGGCGGTTCACCCGGAAAACGGACAAAGGCTACATGCCCATCCATATATAGAATATTACTACCACCCGGGATATGGTTAAATTTTGCTACCTGGTCAGAGACATTATCCCACATAACAAAAATAGAACTCTGCGCCTTCGCACTTGCAGCAGGATTATTAATATCTGTAATTAAAAACCGTTCTATACCTTCTCTTAAACGGTATACAATCGTTCCACCACCATTTCCTAATCCTTGCGAAACCTGTCTGTCATTATCCGCCTCCCGCATAAATCCATTCGCATCTCCCGATAGAAAGTAGGGTCTTAATTTATCAATCATGTCTTCCATCACTTCTATAAATTGGGCTGCTCCTTCTGTAATAGAAGGGTCAAGAGGATTTCCGATTATAGTTGCTAATGCCTGCAATGAAGCCGTAGATTTTTTAGGATATTCACTTCCACAACGGTCAAACACATAATCAGCATAGGTATAACTTGCATCAATCCCTTCGACACCTTGCTGACGATTTCCATCTATCTTTTGTAACATTGTGAATTCTTTCGTCTGAGGGTCAATAAAGTTATCTAATTTATCTTTCGCATCGGAAGGACAGAAAATTATTGCAGGGTCTGTAAGATATTCCGGATATATAACATTAATTAAAGGACCAAATGCCATACAAGGACGAGCACCACAACCCAATTCTAATTCACTGGGGGGAAATTTTCCTCCAGGGGATTCGTTAGCATACATTTTAAAAACAAGTCCCCATTGTTTTAAATTATTAGCACAGGAAGAACGGCGAGCTGCCTCACGAGCGCGAGCCAATGCTGGAAGTAAAATTGCAGCAAGGATACCAATAATGGCAATAACAACCAAAAGTTCGATGAGTGTAAAACCAGTTCGTTTCATTTTTCATTCTCCTTAAATAGTGTTAAATTTTATAATTGGTTGAACCAATTTATATAATATATCAAATAATTACTTGTTTGTCAAATTAAACACTATAATTGGTGGAACAACTATGGAAAAGAAAAAAAATTACAAAATTCCTGCTTCGACCCGTTCGAAAAAAATTGCGGATGAATTATGCAGAAAAATTGTTAATAAAGTATATAAACCCGGAGAAAAATTACCTACAGAACGGGAATTGGCAGAACAGTTCAAAGCAACACGCCATAGTGTTCGAGAGGCATTAAAAAGATTAGAGGCATTAGGTTTAGTTAAGATTCGACAGGGATCGGGCATTGTTGTACAGGATATTGACCTGATTGGAGGACTTGAATTATTTGATACTTTAATTCGTGATGAAAACGGAATGGTCAATCTACCTTTATTAAAAGACATTCTTGAATTCAGGGATAATATGGTCCGTCAAGTTGTTCGACTTGCGGCGGAAAGACATACTCAGGAAGAACTGGATGAACTCCGTTATCTATTCCAAAAGCGGAAGACAACAATATACAATCCAGAGGAATTACAAAAAGTAAATGAACGATTTTTCCGCCTTTTCTCGCAAGCAACACGAAACCAGATTTACGAACTTCTATATAACACAATGTGGCAAGCCTTTCTTAAAATCAATGAAATGGTAGATATTCTTCTAATAGGGAAACAAGAATTAGACCGACTTGCAGAACGCATATTAGAAGCCTTTGAACAACGCGATGGGGATTTGGCAGAATTACTTATAACTCGACACCTTGAAGCAGTTCAAAAGCAGTTTGAAGCCAACTTGAAAGATATTTCTACCAACTCCTAATCATTTTTTAAAACAATAAGGATTTTTTACTATGCCCAAACAACGAATACATCTTCTCTGTAACGCACACTTAGACCCATGCTGGTTATGGGAGTGGGAAGAAGGTGCCGGGGAAACCCTATCTACTTTTAAAACTGCAGTAGAATTATGTGAACAATTTGATGAATTCATTTTTAACCATAATGAAGCCATTCTTTATAAATGGGTAGAACAATATTCCCCTGAATTATTTAAAAGGATTCAGGTTCAAGTGCAAAAAGGCAAGTGGAATATAATGGGGGGATGGTTTCTCCAGCCGGATTGTAATATGCCATCCGGGGAGTCTTTTGTTCGTCAGATTCTTATTGGAAAAAATTATTTTAAAGAAAAATTTGGAGTGGAACCCGAAACAGCAATAAATTTTGACCCTTTTGGACATTCGCGAGGATTGGTTCAAATTCTTGCAAAATCAGGATATAAATACTACCTTTTTGGAAGACCTCATGCAGAAATATTTTCTTTACCCGAAAAAGGGTTTATCTGGAAAGGATATGACGGTTCAGAAGTAATAGCCTATCGTTTTATCGGTTGGTATAATGCACCATTGGGTAAGGCTCGCGAAAAAGTGGAACGATGGATAAAAGAACATCCTGACCATCTCGTAGGGCTTGTTTTATGGGGTGTGGGAAATCACGGTGGAGGTCCCTCCTTCAAAGATTGTAAAGATTTAAGAGAACTTATACAATCCACCAATGAAACAGAAGTTTTCCATTCAAAAACAGATTCTTTTTTCAAAGAATTGCAAGAAGAACAAAAGACATTTCCTCAATTAGAACGAGACTTAAATCCGTGGGCTCCTGGTTGTTATACATCACAAATTCGAATAAAACAAAAGCATAGGAAATTAGAAAATGATTTATACATGACTGAGAAAATGGCAAGCGCATGTGCCCTTCAAGAGCTATTAGAGTATCCTACTGATGAATTTCATCAAGCATTGGAAAATCTTTTATTTGCCGAATTTCATGATATATTACCCGGCTCTTCTATCCCTACTGTAGAGGATACTGCCTTACAGATTTTAGACCATGGGTTGAATATCATTTCCCGTGTTAAAGCCCGTTGTTTTTTCTCTTTATGTAGACTAAATGAAAATCCATCCATAGACGCTGTTCCTTTATTTGCATACAATCCACATCCTTTCCCCGTAAAACATATTTTCGAAGCAGAATTCTGCCTCCCTGATTTTAATTTTGAAGATTCTTTTGTCCTACCCAAAATGTTTATCAATGGAAAACCAATTATTTCTCAAGTAGAAAAAGAACATGGGAATGTCGCGGTTGATTGGCGAAAAAGAATGGTTTTTATGACCACACTACCTCCCTCGCAAATCACACAGATTGATATAAAGACGGATACAATACTTCCCCAAAGACCTCAACCCAATGTAAAAATTAACAATGGAATTATAGAGATAAAAGGAGATAACACACATGTAGGAATAAATACTAAAACAGGACTTATGGATTTTTATCGTATAAATGGCGATGATTTTCTTCAAAGTTCCGCTTTCCTACCTATTGTGATTAAAGATAATGAAGACCCCTGGGGAAGTGAAGTGTTAAATTACAAAGAAATCGAAGGTGTTTTTTCTCTATTAGATGAAACAGAAGTTCCTAAAATATGTGGTATTCAAAAAGACAAATATCCGCCTGTTCATATCATCGAAGATGGAGAAGTCAGAATTGTTGTTGAGGCTATTTTTAAATATAACAACTCATATATTGTTATTCACTACAAAATACCGAAAGTCCTCACCGAAATAGAAATACAGGTTCGTGTTTTCTGGTTTGAAAAAGACCGTATGCTAAAACTCTCTATTCCTTTGCCATGGAAGAATACCGAATATATAGGGCAGGTCGTCTTTGGAAAGGATAAATTGCCCGGAGAACAATATGAAGTTGTTTCACAAAAATGGGTTGCAGGATATAGTCCAGATAAAAATATGGCATTAACAATTATCAATGATGGTATTTATGGTTCTGATTTTGCAAACAATACTATTCGTCTTACGCTACTCCATTCACCTGCTTATTCCTCTTTACCTTTTAAGAACCGTCCCTTAGTTCCTCAGGACCGATTTACTCCACGAATGGAGCAAGGAGAACGGATATTCCGTTTCTGGATATCAGGTGGGAATGCACAGGAAAGATTTCAAGTAATAGACAATGAAGCATTAGCACATAACGAGAAACCTATGTTTCTTTCTTTCACCCCTACACAAAAGGGAAAATCCTATCCAAGTGCAATTATGATAGAAAACCCTTCTATCGTTCTTTCTGCATTCAAAAAAGCAGAAAAGAAAAATGGTTATATTCTACGATTATTCGAGCCCACGGGGAATACACAGAAAACAGATATACATATCCCCCCTCTTGATTTAAGTTTTCCAGTTTCCTTCCAGGGTTTTGAGGTAAAGACTTTTTATATTGACACTTTGCAAAAAAAAGTTTTCGAGTGTAATTTACTTGAAGAAGAAATAAAAGATTAAATATATTGAACAAAATCTTTTATTTCTTTACGGGGTGGTGCTGATGGGATATCAGCGGGAAAACCCAGTGGCATTAATGCTACCAATTCCTTGTCATCATCAAGTTTTAATATTTGTTGAGCCATTTTCTGGTCTAAAAGCCCTACAATTACAGTTCCTAAACCTAATGAATGAGCAGATAATGCAATATTTTGAGCAAAGACACCCATATCAAACAACAACCAATCTCCAAAAGGAGTGCATGCATTCCCTTTGTAAAATCCTGAAACATTTTTCTTAGCACAGAGACACAATAAAATAGGGGCATCTACAATTGCTTGATATGAAGGATTGCCAGAGGGAACGGTTTTTTGAAGTTCTTCTTTTACTTTTCCATCTTTTACTACAATAATATGCCAGCATTGCGTATTTGCCCACGATTGAGCCCATCTCCCTGCTTCCAGAATGGTATTTAGCAGTTCATCAGAGATAGGTTTATCTTGATACTTGCGAATGGTTCTGCGTTCTTTAATTACTTGAAGCAAATTATTCATAATAATCCCTCCTTAAATTTGTTATTTCTTTGTTAAAATTACTATTCTAATAATATTAACATATCATATAATCAAAGCAACACAAAAGGAGAATAAAATGAAACGATTACGCATTGCTTCTATACAGTGGTTGTTACTTTTTTCTTTTTTTACTGTGTTTACTTATGCACAGGGACAATCTACTGCATTACAAGAGGGCAAAGATTACCTTGTTATATGCAAAGATGGAGGAGGTGGTGCTTACGAGGCTTTTCCCGATGTATGCAGGCTACCCGATGGAAGACTACTTTGTGTTTTCTATGATGGTTATGAACATGTATCGTTGCCTAATGAAGCACACCCTAAGGGAGGACGAATTTCCGGTATATTTTCCGAAGATGAAGGAAAAACATGGGGAAAACCGTATGTCATTTATGATAGTCCCTATGATGACCGCGACCCATCTATTGCAGTAGTTGATAATAATAAGTTGGTTTGTAATTTCTTTTCTTTAAAACCTCTTGAAAATCAGAAGAACCGATGGGAAGGATTGGGAACATGGATGATTTCTTCTGAGGATTGGGGGAAAACATGGTCTGAACCTCAACAAATTTCAGCCGAATACTATTGCAGTTCTCCGATACGAACACTTTCAGATGGGACATTAATAATTAGTCTGTACGCAGATGAGCGGAAAGGAGGGTGTGGGGCAGTATCTTTTTCAAAAGATAAAGGAAATACCTGGTCTACTCCTGTAGATATTGATTATGGGACATTAAAACTTGATGCGGAACCTGATATATATGAATTAAAAAATCAAAATTTATTTATTGCTCAACGAGGACATAGCCATTTACCTATGGGATTTTCGATATCGGCTGATGGTGGAAAAACATGGGACATCAGCAAGGCATTTCCTTTCCCCGGACATTGTCCCTATCTGCATCGCGCCCCGTCGGGAGTTTTATTAATGGGCATTCGGTACCCTAACAAAGGGACCTGCATAAGCGTAAGTACAGACGATGCTGTTTCATGGAACGAACCAATATTGGTAGACCCATGTATAGGAGCATACCCTTCTATGGTAACATTAAAAGACGATAGTATACTTATTGTTTATTATGAAGAAGGACCTTCATCTAATTTAAGGGCAAGAAAATTTAAGGTTGATACACAGGGAAAAATTGAATGGCTATCATGGGAAGAAAACTCATAGATGTTAAAAAGCATTTTTTATCCAATGGATAGACACAGAAGGCTCCCATGTGATAGCAACTATGTCAAAACGAAAGTATTTGGTTTGGGGAGCATATCGGGCAATATACCGTTTCCCTGCTTTTCTTAAATTTTTTCTTTTCTTATAACCAACCTTATCTTCGGGATAACTCCATTTATCATTCCGACATGTTTTTACCTCTACAAAAACTAATTCCTCATCGTCTCGGGCAACTAAATCAATTTCATACTTACCTATTCTTATATTTGTTCCCACTACTTTTAATCCCTGATTTTTTAAAAATCGAACAGCCTCATTTTCCCCCTCCTTACCCAAATCTTTAGGCGCAAGTTCTCTATTTATTTCTATAAAAGGAAATATTTTCAGTAACCAATTAGCCACTTATTTCAACAGAGTTTTCATTATAGTTTTTATTTAAATACAAGAAAAATTGCCCATAGGGCTGTTGTTGATGAAATGATATTTTTCTTTGTCGGCATAATTCTAATATTGCCAGAATTACACATACCTTTTCTATCGTTGTTTTGCATACTTTCAAAAGTTCTACAGAAGAAATACTTTGTTGTGTTGATAACATATCCCATATTTCGGTAATTTTTTCTTCCACCGTATATTTTTCAAGTTCTATCCATTGAACGGAAGGTTCTAATAGATAACGCAAAACTTTCTTTATTGCTTTCATTAAATCTGCAAGTGTAACTTCAATCCATTCTTCTTGAACGGAAGGTTCTAAATAAGAAGGAAAATGCCGCGGAAGATAATCACAGTTTTGTTCTTCCAACTCTCCTAATTTTTTCCCTAATTCCTTAAATTTTCGATATTCTAACAGACGCTCTACCAATTCTAATCTTGGGTCTTCCTCTTCGACTTCATCTTCTTCGTTCGTATCCGGAGGTAGAAGCATACGCGATTTAATCTGGATAAGCGTGGCTGCCATTACAAGAAAATCACCTGCAATTTCTAACTGCCTTTCCTTCATCAAATCAAGGATTTCAAGATATTGTTCCGTTATCTGAACTATCGGAATATCAAAAATATCTATTTCTTGCTCCTTTATCAGATAAAGGAGTATTTCAAAAGGACCTTCAAACTGTTCCAATTTCAGTTTTAAGGTGTCTTTTGATAATATATCGTCAATATTATTCTGTGTATCTGTTTTGTTCATTACTACATATCCAATATTTACAGCACTTTCCTGTTATGTATCTATTTCCTCTTAGACCCGAAAATAATACCTTATTTTACCATTTATAGGACTAACTCAAAAAATATTATTTTCTAATTAGTTGCGATTTTCTTTACCATCCCCTATCATTTTATCTTTGTCCTCTTTTCTCGTATCCGATGAAGCAGATTCCTCAGAGGATTCATTGGCTTTAGGCTCTTCTGTAATAGAAAATAAAAAGCATTCACTTATTCGTGGAAAAGGGACTTCAAAAGCTCGCCAATTTATACAATAAACACCCGCTTTCAATTCACTTACAGGTTTTAATAGGAATAAACTTGTATCCATTTCTGAAAGAAATTCTGTGTGGGTTAAAATAGGTTTGTCAGGAATCCATATTTTTTTCTCTTTCGACACTATGGTATCTTTTTCATCCGATTGTTTTTCTATCTTATCCATCTTTTTGTCTGATTTTATTTCATCCACTTTGGGAGTATACTCTTTCATTTGATATAAAGTTAAGTCGTATTGAGGCAAGCGAAAAACATAAAGTTTGGGGAAGGTATCTTCGATTTGTGTTAGTTCACTTAATTTTATGGAAGGGACAGAATTTCGTTTTTCTATTTGGGTTCTTTCTATTTTTCCTCTTATCAAGGGTAAATATCTGTTTTTTTCTTTATCAAGGAAATATACACCCGGGGTTGCAGGTTTTGGGGTAAGAAATATGTCTGTTAGTGTAATATACTTTTTTTCAGCGAAATGAACCGAAACAGTAAAAGGGAGGTAATCTGATTTTATAAACTCTAACTTACTAATTGGCTTTGAAAGACGGAATACAAAACTCCCTTTCGTATTTGTTACTACATGGCTAAATATTTCGGGACTGGACACACACACTCCGGGGAGAGGTTCACCATTAATAGCAAATACCTTTCCCTGTATTGTATAAATCCCTTCACATGAAGATAGAAATATAAATAGGGAGACAAACAAAAAACAATTCCCTACTTTCCTGATTTGTAAATTTTCCCTTTCCATTTAAAAACCTTTTTATACTGAGAAGTGAGTATTAGTCAGCAATGGTATGTTCAAGGACCTGTTCAATCGTTGTAAAACCTCGTGCGGCAAGAGCAAGTGAATTCTGTCGTAGTGTTTTCATTCCACATGTAATTGCCTGTTTTTTTATTTCATAACCTGAAGCACGATTCAAGATCAGAGGTTGTAATTCTGGCCAGTTCAACATAGCCTCAAGACAAGCAATTCGCCCTTTATATCCTGATTCCTTACACTTCGGACATCCCCTACCCCGAACAAATTGAGGATTGGGAATATGTGGAAAACTCTTAAACTGTATCCGTTCTAAGACACTGCGGTCTACAGATATATTTTCTTTGCAATCTTTACAAACTCGCTTCAGAAGTCGCTGTGCCGCTGCAAGGGCTACTGACGATTGGACAAGAAATGGTTCAACCCCCATATCAATCAAACGCGGAAAAACACCTGCGGCATCATTTGTGTGCAATGTGCTTAAAACAAGGTGCCCTGTCAACGCAGCTTTCACAGCAATATCGGCTGTTTCTCCGTCACGGATTTCACCGACCATCACAATATCGGGGTCCTGACGCAAAATCTGTCGTAATGCCTCTGCAAATGTGAATCCAATTCGAGGTTGCACCTGAACTTGATTTATACCATACAATTCATACTCTATGGGGTCTTCCACAGTTACGATATTATACTCAATGGTGTTGAGACGAGTTAAACAACTATAAAGAGTTGTAGTTTTTCCACTTCCTGTAGGTCCTGTCAAAAGAATCATCCCATGGGGTAAATCTAATGCTTGATACAATGCCTGTAAAGGTTGGGGTTCGAATCCCATATCTTCAAGATTCAATACCAAATTACTCTTATCCAATACACGCAATACTATCTTTTCACCATATTTACAAGGTAGAAAGGCAACACGAAAGTCTATCTCTCTATTACGAAATTTAATTCGAAAACGGCCATCCTGAGGAAGACGATGTTCATCAATGCGACAGCCCGATAGGATTTTAAAGCGTGCAGTAAGATTGGGTTGCATGGACTTCGGAGGTGATTTTGCCTCTTCAAGAGCACCATCTACACGATAACGAATACGAATAATTTTTTCAAAAGGTTCGATATGTATATCTGAGGCTCCTTTTTCCAGTGCATCTAATACAATAAGACGCGCCATTTTCTTTACAGGTTCATCTTCCTCTACAGATTCTATTTTACTAACATCTTCAACCTCTTCTGATGAAGATTTAAGTTCTTCAAGTTCTTCTTGTTGAGAATGCTCGGCTAATAAAGAAGCATACATCTCGGATGCCCTATCCCCACTATAGTTTTTCTCTATCACATCATGAAGTTCTGATGGCATAGCAATTACAGGTTCAATTTCTTTCCCGGTAATCATTCGGATATCATCTAAAGCAAGGATATTTAAGGGATTTGCCATTGCAAGCGTTAAAATATCACCTGTTACTGATATAGGTAAAACTTGATATTGTTTTGCAAGTCCTTCGGGTACTTCAGCGAGCACCTCTTTGGGTATTGCATAATTAGAAACGCGGATATGGGGGATTTGAAGTTGTTCGCTAAGTGTTTCCACAAGTTCTTCTTCTGATATATATTTCTTTTCAAGTAATACATCCTGAAGATTCTTTCCAGTCTGCTGTTGAATCTTTATACATTCATTCAACTTTTCTTTTGTAATGACTCCTAAATCGAGAAGCATTTCAGGTAATCGTTTTTTAGCTATTCTCACACTCAATCTCCTAAAATAGTAAAAACTCTAATTGTTTTTTCTATATATATTATAAACGAAATTCACAATACATATATTTCTTAAAATCAAGCCGCTACAACTCCTAAATGACTTAATATTTCATCTGCCATCTCACAGGTAATATTTTGTCCAACCAGTTTTGCAAAGGCAATTATCTTTTTTAATGAACCCATCATCTTGCGAACATCGTTGGGTACCCGCATCGCAATTAAACCTAATACTTCTTCTGGGACCTGAACTCCTGCTTCTTTAACTTGATTTCGCAAAATTTGCATTCGCGTTTCCCATTCGGGTGATTTTAATTCGGCTACAATACCGCTGGAAAACCGAGAAACCAATCTTTGTTCTAACATACCTAAACGGTCCGGGGCTTTATCACTGGCGATAATAATTTGCCTTTTATTTTGATGAAGAACATTGAATACATGGAAAAACTCCTCCTGGGCTTCAACCTTTCCCCCTAAAAACTGAATATCATCAAGAATTAAAACATCCCAATGGCAATAATTCTCACGAAATAGGTCTAAAGCTCCTTCTTTTAACGCTTCTGTTAATCTTCTTGAAAAATGGCTGGCAGATACATAGCCCACTCTCATTTTGGGATGTTTTTTAAGTATCCCATTGCCAATAGCACTAATTAAATGCGTTTTCCCAATACCTACATTACCATAAAGGAAATAGGGATTGTATTCTGTCCCCGGATTTTCTGCAACTGCTTTACTCAATTTAAATGTAAAGGCATTCACAGTACCGGGGAAGAAATTATCAAAGGTAAGCGTTTCCAGAGGTTGTTCGGATTCGAGGGCTTTCCAAACCTCCTTATCTGATTCCTCCACTTCCTCCGGAGGGATCGTTTGACTATTTCCAAAGGGAGAAACCGCAGACAGCCTCTTTTTTTTCTCTTCTAATGTTTCTATTCGTTTCCCCTCCATTATAGTCAGTGTTTCTACTAATTGGGCTGTTTGTTGCACAGATTCCAAAGTTGTCTCGGTTAATCGGGCTATCTTTTCCGTTTGAACACCTTGTATTTCCTGCGTTTTTTGTACAGATTCTTTTAATTGTTCTACAACTTCTTTTAATTCAGGAATGATGGGGTCTGTTTTTGGCTTTTCTTCTTTTATTTCCGAATGCGATCGTTCCCTATCTTTTATAATTTCCTTGATTGCCTGAGTTGTTGTCTGTTGAACAGATTGAATTACTGATTCCGTAATTTGAGCAAATTTTTGTACCTGCGATTCCTGAACTTTACGGTTTTCAAGAATGGCTTCATCTAATTTTCGAATTGCTTCTGTAAGATTTAATAAAACAGGGTCGGGTTCTCCTGTTTCCTCTCCTTGTTTAAATTCCTCGACCAATTTGGTTATTGCGGATTCTAAGGTAGTTTGAAGTCCATCAACAATAGAATCTTTCACAGTTAAAAGAATTTCTTGTGTTTTTTCAGGTGTAACCATCTGCGAAGAAAGTTTTCGGTCAGTATTATCTACCTTCTCAATAACTTTCTCTACAGTGTTAGCCACCTCTTCTGGAATTTGTGCTATAACACGAGTTGAATTTTGTATTTCATTCGATACCGAATTTAGTAACTGATTTGATAATTCACTTATACCATCTCGTATTACTCCTGCCAACTGTTCCGTATTCGTCTGGAAATTCTTTTCTCTTACAGACATTTCTTCCTTTAATTGGGTTATCATTGTTGAGATAGCCTGCTGGAAAACACCCGCAATATTTGACTGAATATCATTTGCTATTTGGGTTTGCCCCTGAACCATATCTTCATTTATTTTCAAGTAAATATTTTGAGCAACCTGAGTAATAGATTCTTTATAAACTCTACTCAGTTCTTGAACTAATTCTGCAAACCGTTCTTCAGAGAGAGACGGCGTTGTAGGAGGTGCGGGTGAAGGTATCGGAATATTAATATTTACCTGCGTAAGAGATTCACGAATAGACTCGGAAAGAATCTTGGGAAGTTCGCGTATTGCTTGCACGACAGAGGTATCAATAACTACCTCTGTAGCAATAGGAGCTTGTATAGTTTTTTCTCCAATTTCTCGAACACCGGGGGCAACCCGACTTTCGTGATGAAATGTATCCTCTGTTTTCTCTGCTATTTTTTCTACTTCTTCTAAAACAGACTCAGGAAGAATCGGCTCTGATTCAACAGGACTTTTTACTTCGGATACTTCCGTTTCTATCTTCCTCAAACCTAATGAATCTGATGTCAGGACAGACATCATATCACTACTTTGCTTGCTCTTACGAAATGCCTTTTCAAAAGCCCGATTCAAATCATCCCAACTACACAATATCGGTTTTATTCTTAAATCGGTACAGTAATTTTTTACCTCCTCCAGAGCATCAGTATCTAATGGGTCCACCATAGCAACGGTTAAAATTCGTCCCAATTTATCTATGGGAAGTAAATATCTTCTCCTGCAAATTTCTTCAGGAACAAGATGTATAACCTCAGGGGAAATATCATATTCGACAAGATTAATGTGCGGGATCTTACACTGTTTAGCAAGGCATGACGATACAGCCTCCTGTTTAATAAAACCCTTTTCAACCAATATTCTCCCTAAAAAACCTCCTTCTTCCGACTGTATTTTCAATGCTTCCGCTAATTGCTCTAAAGTGATTAATTTCTCTTCAAGAAGTAAATCCCCTAATCTTTTATGTGAAATCCCTCCACGGGTTTCTTGAAGCTCCTGATTCTTATTCCCTATTCCAGATTCTTTCTCTACTGGAGTTTTTGGTTTGTTAACATTTTTTTTCTCTACTTCAGAATCTTTTCGCCAACTTAACATTTTACATCCTTTTTGAAAGACATCTTTCTGATATTCTCATTGCTTCAATTACCATAACTATAATATTATATTGTAATGTTATTTGTAAACAATTTATTAATATCAAATATTAATTTTCGCACTTTAAATTCTATCATTTTTCGTATGATAAATGAAATATTTTTTAAGAGGCTATAAATGATTATCGGTTTTGATGGTAGATTAGCAAATGATATTCATAAAGTAGGTAGTGGTCAATTTTGTTATGAATTATTAAAAGCCATTGCTCCTTTATTGAGTAATGATAAATTAGTAATATATTTAGACTCTTTACCTAAACCTTTTTTCCCATTAAAGGAAAATAAAAATATTGAGATAAAGGTTTTACCGAAGAGAAAATTTTGGACTCAAACAGTTCTACCAAGAGAACTAAATGCAAATCCTCCTGATATTTTTTATTCTCCTTCCTTACAAACACCTTTCTGGGGCAATTGTTCAAAATCATGCACAATTTTTGATATTGCGTATTATGATTTTCCAACTGAATTTACATGGTCTGCCCGATTAAAAGCAAAACTTGAACTAAACCTTGCCGTGCGAACAAACCAATTTTTCATAACCATAAGTGAATCTTCAAAACAATCTATACTTAAATTATTTCCTGAAATTAAACCCCGATTACACAGGGTTTATTTAGGAGTGAGTAGTAAGGTATCAAAAGCAACCGAAGAGGAACAAAATAAAACTAAAAAAAAGTATGGAATAGAGGATCCTTATATTCTTTACTTAGGTAGAATTCAACCTCGAAAAAATATAATTCGTCTTATTGAAGCATACGAAGATTTATGTAATAATCATCCACAAATTTTACATCATCTGGTAATAGTCGGTAGTTTAGGCTGGTTATATGAACCTATATTAAGCAAGATAAATAAAAGTAAATATGCCCATAGAATTCATTATTTAGGATACCTTGAAAGTGAAGAAGAAAAGGTTGCTTTAATCAGTTCTGCTTCGGTACTTGTTCTTATTTCCTTATGGGAAGGTTTCGGTCTTCCAGTTATAGAGGCTATGAACTGCGAAATTCCTGTTCTTGCATCTAATTGTTCTTCGATTCCTGAAATTGTCGCTGATAGTGGTATCCTCGTTAATCCCTATGATATATCGGAAATCTCTAAAAACCTTTATAAAATCTTAACAGATGAATCTCTTAGAGCCCAATTATCTATCAAAGGCAAAGAAAGAGCAAAATTATTCACATGGGAGAATACAGCCCAAGAAATTCTTAACATCTTGCGGAATTACAAGAAATAATTATTTTCAACCGTATTTTATTTGCGATGCAAAGACAATCGAGGACTTAATAGTAAAACGAGTCCTAAAATCATAATAAGTAAAGAATAAAACAATATTTGCATTCCCTGGCTAATAGTTAAAGCATCCTGAGGGGCTTCGGTTCCATCTAAATCAGGATGGAGTACTACAATTAAAAAATCATTTTGTCCCAATCCAAAATTAATGCAATTGTTATACTCTGTTCGATTTGAATAGCCATCTCTGTCCGCATCACCCCTTCCCGAAAGGGTTTCATCAACTGTTTTTTCATTATTTTTTATCGTCTGGTATTCATTAACAAGATTTAATACAGAAAATGCAGATTGGAATTCACTACTTATTGATAACAATCCTGCAATAACATGTTCATAAGGTTGTAACCACAATTCATATTGTGGTTCTGTTCTTATTTTTGATAAATTTTCTAAATATACACATGTTGCATCTAACCGCCAGTAAACAACGGATTGACATAACACTTTCTTTAATAATGCTACTTCCCAAGAATCTGGAATACCGGAGCCATCAAGGTCAGAAGTATCCCAATTAATAGTTGGAATCCCTAATCTATTTGACAATTCCGTATAAAACAAACTTCCCTCTCCAATAAAATTAGGGCAATCTGTAATATAATCACATACTACTGGTTCTCCTTCAGTTATTCCTTCTCCTTCTGTAATACCCTCTCCCTCAATAACACCTTCTCCCTCACCTGAAGGTAAACTTGCATTCGTATAACCTATATCTCGTAAGAAAGCTACTTCAAAAGGTAAATATTCTCGTTTTTTTACTCCCGGAGCAATACTGGGATCCATTACTCCACCTAAAGAATTCCAATGACTAATACTGCTTCCACACGCAAAAGTGCTTGGAGCATAAATTCGTGGTCTTGTTCCCCAGACAGATGTTGCCTGTGGTCCAGCACAATATACTCCATTATCACCACCAACAAAGTAACTATTTTGACCTATATAATAAAATGATGAATTTATAAAATAATTGTTATTTCCTGTAACCAGAAAAGTATCCATTGCTGAATAAATATCAGGTTGAGAACCTGTCCAACCCGTCCCATTAGGTCTTGAGCCTCCACCACATACGGAATCGTTGTATGCAATAGAGGAGAGGAAACCAATCCCATGTGTAAATTCATGAATAAGGACACTCAACAAATCAAATTGCATAGGACCCGGGTCCCCTGTCCCTAAATAATAGTTATAATTCCAATTTACGGTTAACTGCATGTCTGGATAACCCGGACCATTAGGGTCAACACTTCCATTTAATAAATGTTGGGAGACACACCCGTTATTAATACCCGGAGTTAACGGTAAATACCAAACTACAATAGGACCTGCGTTCGCTAAATATTGTCCTGCTAAATAAACCGAAGAGACATTTATATCTACCCTACCTCCCGGAGTATTTAATACACTTGCAACATAGTGCAAAGCATTTTGTAATACCGCCTTCCTTTGAGAACCTAATGTTGGGTCATTAAAACCTGTATTAACATCCTGGTAACTTATATTAAATGTAACACCGTAAGCAGTAAATAAATCTTTTTGTTGTAAATTTTCATCTCCAAATATGGATTTCCTATTGTCTTCTGTTAACTTAATTATTGTTCCATTTGAGTATGCAATAAGTGCTTGCATTTCCTGGGAAAAAGAAATTCCTGCTGAAGCAAGATAAAACAAAATAAGAAATAAAAACCCATACCTTTTGAAAAAATAATTTTTCATTTGAATTCTCCTTCCTCAAGTTTTATTACATTATAACATATAAAATAATTTATTACCATAAAAACTAAAGGGTCTCTAACATTTCTCAATGTTAGAGACCCAGAGAATATATCTAAACTTTCTTATTACTTACACGGACCTGTTGAAACAAGCAGGTCTACATCAAGATTGCATGTATTAATCAATGGTGGCGTATTTAAGTCAGATGGAGGATATTGGTCTATCACATATCCCGCCGGGACTATATCATCACAAACATAAACCACATCATCTATACTGAATCCAAGTCCTGTTAAGATACTTGTTGCTAACCCTTCGGTATTTCCTACTACATACGGGAAAGTTACAGGTATACACGGTCCACAAACCACCCACAAATCTACCTCTATCGGTGCTGTTAGACATTCATCTTCAACAGGTAATGGGTCTTGATACAATACAGAACCTATTGGTGCCGTATTATCACATATAGCGATAATATCACCTATGGATAATCCATAGCCTATCAGAGTTGATAATGCATCTGTCATTTGTTCACCAACTACATCCGGGATGGTTACACATGGACCACATGAAACAACTAAATCTACAGGACTACCTAACTCCGCTGTATTTCCACCCGTCGGATCTTGGGAAATAACTGTCCCTGCAGGATAATCATCACTGCATGCTTCTACAACATTTCCAACTGTTAGACCCGCATCTAAAATCTGTGAATTTGCAGATGCTAATGTCTCTCCTATTACATAAGGAACAATAGCATATTCTACCGTACCTTCTCCTTCGCCTTCGGGAGCGCCTTCTCCTTCCGGTGTGCCCTCACCTTCGACTACTCCTTCTCCTTCCGGTGTGCCCTCACCTTCGACTACTCCTTCTCCTTCCGGTGTGCCTTCACCTTCGACTACTCCTTCTCCCTCCGGTACGCCTTCACCTTCGACTACTCCTTCTCCCTCCGGTACGCCTTCACCTTCGACTACTCCTTCTCCTTCCGGTACGCCTTCACCTTCTGGACATGGTCCTGTAGATACCCACAGATTCACTAATGTTCCTACTTCAACTGTATTACCTCCAGTCGGTTCTTGATCAAATACTGTTCCCGCTGGATAATCATCGTTGCATTCTTCTATTACCGCTCCGACAACTAATAATGCAGATGCTAACTCTGCTGTCGCTTCGGTCAATTCTAATCCAATTACATCCGGAACAGTCGTATATTCAACAACACCTTCACCTTCGCCTTCGGGTGCACCTTCACCTTCTGGTGTGCCCTCACCTTCAACTACTCCTTCGGGCGTGCCTTCCGGTGTACCTTCTGGCGTACCTTCGGGTGTCCCTTCAACAACTCCTTCGGGTGTGCCTTCTGGCGTACCTTCAACAACTCCTTCGGGTGTGCCTTCCGGTGTGCCTTCAACTACACCTTCGGGTGTCCCTTCCGGCGTCCCTTCCGGTGTGCCTTCAACTACACCTTCGGGTGTGCCTTCCGGTGTGCCTTCTGGTGTTCCTTCGACTACGCCTTCGGGTGTACCTTCTGGCGTGCCTTCAACTACGCCTTCGGGTGTACCTTCTGGCGTGCCTTCTGGCGTGCCTTCAACTACGCCTTCCGGTGTACCTTCTGGCGTGCCTTCTGGTGTTCCTTCGACTACACCTTCCGGTGTACCTTCTGGCGTGCCTTCAACGACTCCTTCGGGCGTACCTTCCGGTGTGCCTTCGGGCGTACCTTCCGGTGTGCCTTCTGGCGTACCTTCCGGTGTGCCTTCTGGCGTGCCTTCAACGACTCCTTCCGGTGTTCCTTCCGGTGTGCCTTCGACTACGCCTTCGGGTGTCCCTTCTGGCGTGCCTTCAACGACTCCTTCCGGTGTTCCTTCCGGTGTTCCTTCCGGTGTGCCTTCTGGTGTGCCTTCGACTACGCCTTCGGGTGTCCCTTCTGGCGTGCCTTCAACGACTCCTTCGCCTTCTTCACACGGTCCGGAAGAGAAATACAATTGTAATATTCCACCATTCAAAATTACCGCACCGGCAACGGGAACCTGACGAATAAAATAATTTTCAGGAATGGTATTACTGCATTCTTTTAATAATTCTATATTAATAGACAAACCTAAAATTTCTTGTAATTTGGCTTTAATTTGCCCTAAATTATCAGCAACATCATTGTAAGTAAAGTTTGAACCTCCTCCACCAATTCCCAGAGTTTCCAAGACACTCGCAATAGACGGGGTTGGATTTTCACCTTCGGGTATGCCTTCAGGTGTGCCTTCACCACCTTCTGCTGTAATCTTAATAGGTACCTCTACAGGTGGAACAACTTTCTTGCCTGTTTTGGGATCTACCTGAGATACAATTATTTTTCCTGTGTGTTCTCCTGCTTCCAATCCTTCACGAGAGACAAGGATTGTAACTTCTTTTACATCCTTTCTTTTCTTACTCACATCCTGAGTAGGCATAATACCAACTACCCAGTCAACATTACTCTCGACTTTGAATACAAGTTTCTTTAGAATGATAAACTTATCATTCCAAACCTTAATCTTTGCCTGGTCTAAGTCTTTCCCAAAATCTATGGAAGTAGGACTTACACCAATCTTAGGGGTACATCCTGATAACAACAGAATGATTTGGGTTACTAAAACCAGCGCTAACAAATTTTTCTTGTGCATTGCTTAACTCCTCATCTTTGATTGAGTTGTTGTATTAATTTTTTTATCCTTCAATTTATAAATCATAAACTTTATACCTATATACCATATTTCTTTACTAAAATGCAAATTATTTTAAAAAATTTTTCCAAATTTTTTATTGAAAAAAATTTTTATTCCTATCATTCTTTTGTAACCAAACTTAAACATATTTAAATTTAACAAACATTTAACACATTTGTCAAATATTTTATTCATTTTTTTAAAAAGAAAAATCTATTAAATATCATTTATAACACATTAAAGAATATCATTTCAAATCATAAGGTATTTTTACTATATCTATCATTACTATCTCTGGTTCTGCATTGAAACGAACGGGGACATCGGTGGTACCCAATCCTGTCGTAGTATATCCTTTCATCTCCCGATACTCCCATTTACCTGAAGCAAATTTCCGTTTGCAATGGGCATTAACATATAAAGGTCCTAATAGTGGCAACGCAATTTGCCCTCCATGTGTGTGACCACAAAGATAAAGTTGGACACCCCAAAGTAAAGACTCTTCTATTAATTCAGGAGAATGGGAAAGCATAATTTTGAAAGCATCCTTTGGAGCATGTACAATGGAAGAAGCCACATCAGCACATTCAAATCCATGCTGAACATCTACACCGGCAATCCATAATTTAGCACCGTTATGATTTATCTCTATTCCTTCATTTACTAAAATATGTATCCCGACTTCTTCAAAATTTTCTCTTACAGAACTAATATCATGATTTCCCAGCACCCCATATATTCCATATTTTGACTCCACAGGTTCAAACATTTCTTTTATCATCGGGATAACAAAATCTTCAGGACCAAAATATCCGAAACGATAATCTCCTCCTAATAGAATTAAATCTACGGGTGTTTTAATTTGCTGTAAAATACTTGCTCCCGAAATAAACCATGACAAATAAGTTTGGGACAAATGTAAATCCGCAACGAACAAAATTTTAAATCCATGCAATTCTTTGGGAATATCCGGGTAAACAAATTTTATCTTCCGCAGATTAATCTTCGAAGCGTTGAATTGCCCTTTTTTATAAAGTCCTAAACATCTTAATAAAACAGCTATTGTTTTTGTCCTCAGATATTCGAATCCATTGATTTTTTGAAATTCATCCCCTTCATACAAATTAAATTTCTTTTCTAACAGAATTCTTTTTTCCCAGAGTTCTTTTCGTTTTAATTCGAACTCATCTACATCTTTTTGTTGATTTTGCTGAATATTTGCTTCTTCCATTTTTATTTAGCAAAACGCTTCCAGGTGCCATGTTGCTTTTATAAAACCTTCTTCGCGAGACTGACTGCTATCCTCGTGTTCAATGCTCAAAACACCATCATATCCATTGTGTTTTAGATGACTTATATATTCTCCCCATCGTATAACACCAAACCCGGGCAATACATATCTCCACCATCCTTCTCCATAAATCCCCGTTTTGGCTTTCTTTGCATAATCAATCAATGTATCCTTTGCATGTGTATGAAAAATTCGATTTTTATACTCTCGCACGGGGAATAAATAATCACACTCTTGATGAACCAGATGAGAAGGGTCATAATTTAATCCAAAATTATCATCGGGAATAGCGTTAAACATTTCTTCAAAGGTATCCAATCCTTGTAAATTCGTTTGATACCAATTTTCCAGAGCAACTCGAATATTTTTCTTTCGAGCATAGGATAAAATAGGTGCAAAGGCTTTGGGTAGGATTTTTCTTATTGTCTCGATTTTGCTCATACCAGTAGCAGGAAAGCCACTCAACATGCAGACGGTATCAACTCCTAAATTAGCAGCGGAGGTTATTACTTGCTTTGCAGTTTCTTGAACAACTTTACATCTTTTGGGGTCTGTTATTGAAGCATCATAGTAGGCAAGTGAAGTAATAACACAACAACGGTCTTCCAACTTATCACGAATAGATTTAATTTTACTCTTATCCAATTTTACAGGGTCAATATGAAGACTTCCCGGATAAGTAATAACCTCCAAACCTGCTATGTTTGCTGTTTCTGCAAAATCAATTACTTTATCCAAAGATTGGTCTGCAAAGGGTGCTGTTAACATTCCGACAAACATATTATCTCCTTATAAAAAGTAAATGGAAAATAAGGCAAAAAGAACTTTGTATATAAAAAGTTATTATTTCGCCCAAATCATATCATAATATTTTTGAACCTGTCCTTTTAATAGTTTCAAATTTTCGATAACATTTTTATTTCCCCCTGCGTACTCAATCATTAGTCTCCCTTCTTCAAAACACATCTCATCATGCAAAGGCAAGACATAGCGTAGTAGGAAGTGTGTATAGGCTACTAAACGATACGGACCATAAGGACGGGGCAATTGTCCACCCGCTGCTTCAACTGCAACCGCATTCTCTTCTTTAATGGCATGAATTAAGTCGTTTAATTCAAGTGAAGGAGAAAAGCAAATTGTATAATATCTCCCAAACATATCATGATTTTCACAACTATGACTATCACTTATTCCTACAATAGGCACCTTCTTCCCTTTTGATTTTGTTTCGATATATTTCACCAACTGCAAATTATTTACATCCACTTCTTGCAGTTCATCCCAGCCGAAGCCACTGATAAGTTCCACAGCATCAAAAATCGTTGTTTCGTAAAGATAATCCACTAAAGCATTTGAAATATAATTTGTATTTCCCGGCCTCCAATATGGATGAGCAAAAATACCTAATCCGCCTCTTTCCCTAATTTTCTGGAATGCCCATAGACATGAAGCATATTGGAATTTATCCACACCATAAGGCATTTCGCCAAGAGTATTCATTATATTTTGAACTTCCTCACGATAGGTTTTATCATTCACTCTGTAAAGTTCTGTGATCCCTTCTTTTGCTCCAAAACTCACAAAATGAACGGGATTATCAGGGGGATGAACTTCTTCTGCTGGATAGAGACGCAAATCAATAGGCAACCCTTCAAATTGTTTAATCGCCTCTAATGAACCCGCATAATTCCGATGGTCGGATAAACCCATAAAATCAAGACCTACTCTTCTACATGCTCCTGCTACATATCCAGGAGATTCTCTTCCATCGGAACGGTAACTATGCATGTGGAAATCTCCTTTATAGGGGCGAAGAGCAAATAAATCAGGTTTCAAGGAATATATATGGAAACTACCTATTTCTTTAACCTTATTATCTGGAGTAATTTCTTCCAACTTAAAAATATGTTCCTGTTCTGCTTCAAAATATTTTTTTATTGAAAAAATATTATTCTGAGGAATAATTTCTTCTGCCTGAGCCTTAGTCCAACCTATCTGTGTTGCATATCTTCCAACAGGGGTATAAGTTACTCGATAGGTGTGAAGTGGCTTTGGAAAAGACTCAAATCGAGAGATAATTTGAATTGTAGTCTCCTTATCCGCAGGAACAATACGAGGAACCACCTGAAAATAACGGTCCGGCGCATAAGCCTTTAAACCACTGGGAAGTGCAGGTGTAAACAAACCCTGAGCATAAGACAGACTACAATAAAAAATTAGAAACAAACAAAAAGATGCTTTGATAAAATTTAAATACATTTTTTTCATGATATTTCTCCTATATTGTTAAATTGTTTTACATATATTCATCTATAATAAAATAAAGTAAATTTTAATTATTAAATAAGTAAAAAAACAAACTTTAAATAATTTGAAGTATATACCATGTTTATTAATTTAGTGATAGCCGTAGTTTTTTTCGCTGTTTCACAAACGAATACACCACCTCCAGGAAATCCCAATCAACCTATTCGTAATTACTGGGAACACATTCAAGGGCTAATCCAACAATTCGACGAACTGAGAGAAACTGATGTTCCTAATAAAGGTAGATATTCGCAAACGGTTAATAAAAAATACCCATTTGATTTATTTCGTTCACTTACTCCACGAGAACTTATAAGGGCATGTCGTGAAAGTATTAAATCAGCGAAAGAAGAAGGAAAACAAAAAAACTGGAACGAAGAAGAAATAGCTCTTAAATGTGAGGAAAATATTGCTTATGTCTTGGAATATTGCGGAATCCTTATTGATAAAAGTTCAGAAGTTGATTATTTAATATATAGTATGGGGGAAGAACAGGAAGAACCCGAACTTCGATTGTTTTTATTAAATCAGTGTATCCCTGACAAAAAATCAAAGAGTTTGTTTAGTATCCATCTTCAAATGCTTATAAATAATAGAAAAGATGAATATTTTAAAACACTACTGATGATTGTAAAAAGGGTAAACGAAAAACCAAAAATTCAGATAGCAGGAATAGATGCCTTGTATTCATTTTTTTTGGAACAATATCAAAAATGTATTGAAAAAGACCCCGTGTATCAGGCATACGCTATAGAAAAAAATGAAAAAACAAATCCTTTGTGGATAGAAAATCCACAGATTCCCAAACCATTAGAATCCACACAAATGGAAATAAATAAGTTAAATCGCCAATTAAATGATTTCATTGTTCAATTAGAATTAAAAATCACTGATAAACGACAGTTCCATGAAGCAGTTGCGAAAAAATCGAAAGAAGTATTAGAAAAGATATACAATAATTTACCTGTTCAAGAAAAAGGACGATTGAAAACATCAATATCAGGTAGCATATCAACAGCAAAAGAACTTGCAAATAGGAAGATTTCATAAATGCTAACAAGTAAACAAAAACTAAAACAGGCAGAAAGTTTATACGAAGAAAAGAAATACACTGAAGCATTAAAACTACTTGATGAACTCGAACAGGAAAATCCCGGGGAAAAGAAAGTTGCCTATGGTCGGGCAATGTGCCTTGCACGATTAGGTAACTATGCAGATGCTATGCTTCTATGTGATGAGTTGTTAGCCCGTTACCGAGATGAAAAAGCAAAAGTATTAAAAGAAAAAATAATGCAATGGGCGGAAGAAGCAAACGCTTTGCCTCACGCAATAACAAGAGAGCCCCAATCACCCGCATCTATTATTTGGGAATACGCAAAACGGGTTTTATGGCTTTTATTATTTCTATTTTCCATAGGAATGCCCTTTATTGGATGGTGGGGGCTAATGATAACTATTAATAAGGATTGGGTTTCGGTATCACTGGAAGGAACTCTGGCATTTGCTTTACTCTGGCCGCTTTTAATGCAAGGTATTTTTTGGTTATCGTTGCAAGGGACAAGGTCTCAAACATTTGGAGATACTAAAGTCATTGCTATAACGAACTGGTTTGTGGATACAGCATTGCTTACCTTTTTAAACTTATTTCCCATTATCGGCTGGTTTTTAGGTGCATGGTGGCTGACGGTAAAAAGAGAATTATCTTTTAGTTCTTCCTTTGCAATTATGATACTTAACTTTTTCCTATTTTGGCTATCCTTCCTGGAAATAGTAGCCAGTATCGGATTGGGTGGTTGGGCATGGATTTTAGCCCCTTATATATTAAAACTGTAATCATTTATGCAAACATAAACTTTCTCCCATATCACCGATTTCTATGAATAGAAAAGTTGCTGTTATAGGTTGGGATGGGGCAACCCGACAGGTAATAGAAAGAGGGATAAATGAAGGATGGTTGCCCACATTAAAATCATTTATCTCAAATGGCTCCTTTCTTAATCTCATTTCAACAATACCTCCTGCAACCATTCCAGCGTGGACATCCTGTTTTACCGGTGTTAATCCTGGGAAACATGGTTATTTTGATTTTACGGAAATGATCAACGGAACTTATCAAATCCGTTTTACCAATGGCTCTTTTCGTAAATTCCCAGCCGTCTGGAATTGGCTTACGAAGGCTGGGGCAAAAAGTATTGTAGCAGGTGTTCCTGGTACATATCCGATAGAAAAAATTAATGGTATTATGATTTCTGGTTTCGTATCACCTTTACCCGGTAAAATCACCCCTGAACAGGTATATCCTCAAGAAATCTTTCCCACTGTTAAAGATTGGGGGTATGGGGGTATTAATGAAAGCAATATAAAAGAAGGATGGCACTTAAAAACAGTAACGAAATTGTTGGAACGGCTAAAAAAGAAAGAACAAGTCATTTTAAATCTATTAGAAAATGAAGAATGGGACCTTTTTATTTCGGTATTCAATGAGACGGATACTGTAAGTCATCATTTCTGGATGTTCTGGGATGAATCCTCTCCTCGTTACCAAGATGGTTTTAAAGAAGCAATCCCAACTATTTATCAATACCTCGACACGATTCTTCTTAAAATTATAAGGATAATTGAAAAAAAATATAATGACTGTTTGATTTTGCTTGTATCTGACCATGGTTTCCAATCCTCCAGTAAAACCGTGTTATACATTAATAATTGGCTTGCTCAAAAAGGATACTTGCATTTCCATTCCCATAAAACCCCTTTGTTAAAAGATTTTGCCTTAAAAGTATTTCCTTACTCTTTACAAACTCACCTATTTAAATATTTCAAAGGTTATGCAGAAAAATTGGAAAGCCGATCCCGTTTTTCAAGAATTGATTGGCAGAATACCTCTGCATTTTCAGAAGAGTTAGATTATTTCCCTTCTGTGCGAATTAATTTAAAAGGCAGAGAACCCCATGGAATTATTCCCGAAGAGAATTATTTTGAATTTGTTTATCATTTATGTGGGGAACTAAAGAAATGGCAATTTATAAAAGAGGCTCATTTTCGTGAAGATTTATACAAGGGTCCCTTTACAGAAAAAGCACCTGATATAATACTTCAAATAAAAGAAGATAATGGAGCTATACCCTGTTGTGTCCGTTCCAGAGGCGTTGATACATTTCACATTCTTCATCCTGATGAATTTCAAGGGGTAAAAGGACATGGAATGAATGGTCATCATAAACAGGAAGGTATTCTTTGTATATCCGAAAAGATAAATAATAATAGTGCCTTTATTGAAGATATAGCAAGCACTATCGCTGGTGTAATGCAAATACCGTGTCCTCCCCTTGATGGGAAACCATTATTAGGTTCTCTTTTAATTGATAATGATTTTCAATTCCCTGATGGAGATGAAAAAGAATTAACTCCTTACGAGGAATGGCTGTTAATTCAACAAATGAAAACGATAGGTTATTGGCAATGAGTCTTAAAATAGCATTCGTAGCAGGCTGTCCATATCCTGTTCCTCAAGGCTCACAGGCATTCATCCGTGAAAATGCCCTTGCTTTACGAAAAAGAGGACATGAAATTCATCTGATTGTATATGGTTATGGAACAAATCATTCTACGGATAATTTTCAAATACATCGGGGACCCAATATTCCCGGTGAAAATCGGACTTCCGCAGGACCTTCTATTAAAAAAATCTGGCTCGACCTGCTCATGGTAAAAACAGTGCAAAGGGTATGTCGTGAACGAAACATTCAAATACTATTTGCTCATAATTATGAAGGACTTATCATTGCTCTAATGTCTGGTTTTCGTCCTATTATTTATCATGCCCATAATGCAATGAGTGACGAATTACCCTATTACTTTAACCGCGGAAAGGAATTTTTTCATTTATTAGGGAGATACATGGATAGAAAGTTTCCACAAAAAGCCGATTACATTATTACACCCCATGAACGACTTGGGGCGAATTTATTATTAAAGGGAATAAAGAAAGAAAAACTCCGTATCATTCCTCCTCCTGTGGACGCTGATTCCTTTCCCATAAGTCAAATTAAAAAAGATACCCTTCCTCCTATTCTATACACAGGGAATTTAGACCAATATCAAAACCTTGACTTTCTTTTTCGGGTTATAGAACGAGTAAGAAAAGAAATACCCGAAACACGGTTAATTATAGGCACATTTGAAAAACAAAAAATACAAGGTGCAGAAGTTGTCCATATCGGCACATTCGATTCTTTAAAAAAACTGCTTGAGGAAGATTCTATAATGGCGATACCCCGTGTTTCATGGTCTGGCTATCCGATTAAATTACTAAACGCAATGGCAAGTGGAAAACCTGCAGTTTGTTGTGAAAGTTCTGCCTATGGGATAAAAAATGGGGTTAATGGGATGGTCGTAGCGGATAATGATGTAGAAAGTTTTGCTCAATCACTTATTACACTTATGCGGACACCTTCTCTTCGTGAAGAGTTAGGTAAAAATGCTCGTAATACCATTCAAACCCAACACAATCCCGAAATTATTGGAAAAGCATTAGAAGACTTATGTCTTTCATGTATTCAGAAACAATTAACTTAATTGACCTTTACGGAAACGACGAAACACAGTCCATGTTTCCAAAATTAGTAAAACAGCAAGGAAAATCAATAATCCGGCAACAACAACCAATATATACTGATGGCTACGAATATTACTTACTATAAAAAGTATCAATGCTGAAATAGTAGTGATAAGCATAAAAATCATGGGAATTTGGACAAAATAATATTTTTTCCCTAAACCTCTTGCAACCCAAACCATAATCCCGAGTAAAGCAATCCCCGCAACTAATTGATTGGACGCTCCAAAAATAGGCCATATTATTTTCCATGCAGGTTCATTACCGGTCCGAACAAAAAGTAATAACATAGCGGCAATAACACTAATTATTGTTGCGGAAAAACGGTCTAATTTCATTTTACTAAGTTCTTGCAACTGATAGCGTGCCAATCGAGTAGATGTATCCAATGTTGTCAATATAAAAGAATTAACCGCTAATAAACCTAATGATTTACCTAAACCCGGGTTGATATGGATAATCGCCGCAAATTTTGCAAATCCTTCGCCAAAAACAGCGAGAGGTCCACCTTCTTTAGGAATTTTCCCTACTAACATAATACAACTTAAAGCTATAATTGCCACAAAACCTTCTAATAACATAGCCCCATAACCCACAGGTTTTGCATCCGTCTCACATCTTATCTGTTTCGATGTGGTTCCACTTGCAACCATACAATGGAAACCCGAAACCGCACCACAAGCAACCGTAACAAATAACATAGGCCATAGATAAGTATTTTTATCGGGGACAAATGACTTAAATACAGGCAAAGATATTTCAAATGAATTTCCGCCTAACAATATTCCTATACTGGCTATTAATACAGCAAAATAAAGCAAGTAAGAAGCGAGATAATCCCGTGGCTGAAGTAATAACCACACGGGTAAAACAGAAGCAAAAAAGATATAACCAATTAATAACCAACGCCATGTTCCCATTGATAACACAAAATTTTCTTGAATAAAGTCCATCTTACCTATCCAAACAGATATTAAAACAATAGGAATGGCAATAATGGAACCATAAAGCAATGGAATACGAAACCGATAAATCATCAGTCCAAAAATAAGAGCCAAGAAAATATATAATGTTGCAGAAAAAGCAACCGCAGGGTCTTGGGCAAAGGTATCAGCAGATAATTGTAAAAAAACAGCAATCACTAAAACCAAAGCAAGCCATGTAAAACATAAAAATAAAATTTTTGCCTTTCGGCTAACCCATTGGTCTATTACCTCCCCCATAGATAATCCTTTATGTCTCATAGATGCTACCAATGAGCCAAAATCATGAACACCACCTATAAAAATGGAACCTATTACTACCCATAAATAAACCGGGAGCCAGCCAAACCATCCACCCGCAGTAATAGGTCCTACTATAGGTCCTGCACCGGCAATAGATGCAAAATGATGCCCTAACAAAACGGATGGATGTGCCGGGCAATAATCTATCCCATCATACTGTTCTTCAGATGGCGTTTTACGGTCATTCTTTAAATCAAATATACGCACTAAGAAATTCCCGTATGTAAAATAAGCACCAACAAAAAGAACAATTCCTAAAATTGTTAAAAGCAAAACCATTGTCAAACCCTCCTGACTTATATTTCAAAATTATACCACACACAAAAAATAAATCCTATAGAGGAATAAGTATGGAATATTTTTTATTCCACATCTTGTTTACAAATGAAAATATAGATAAGGAGAAAAAAAATGAGCCAAATTTTAAATGAAGTTCTCTCTGCAAACGAAAACTATGTTCAACAATTTGATAAAGGTTCTTTACAGATCCCCCCCGCAAGACAATTTGCAATATTAACATGTATGGATGCAAGACTTGATCCTGCTAAATTTGCAGGACTATCGGAAGGAGATGCCCATGTAATTCGCAACGCAGGCGGAAGAGCAAGTGATGATGCTATCCGTTCATTAGTCATATCGCATAAACTTCTTGGAACAAAGGAATGGTTTGTAATCCATCACACAGATTGCGGAATGCAACTCTTTACTAATGAAATAATGCATGAACTATTATCAGAAAGCCTCGAAACCGCAGTATTTGATGGAAATCAATGGAAAAACCCTGTAAAAGGTAATGGTTCTTCTTTTGGACAATATATAAATTGGCTTACATTCAAAAATCTTGAACAGAGTGTAATTGATGATGTTGAAAGGATTAGAAAATGTCCCCTGGTCCCGAAAACAATTCCTATCTATGGTTATATATATGATGTCCGTTCCGGAAAACTGATTGAAGTGCCGAAAGCCACCGAAATCGGTTCATCGTAAAACTCATGCATTTATAGATTTTATTTTCAATCGTTATTCCTTCTGGATTAAAATATACTTATTATTTATTCAATATAAGTCCTGAGGGAATATTATGGAACTTCAGACTAATATCAATGAGATAACAATTTATGGGGGAACATCTGCTTTCATTATTGTGGATATGCAAAATGATTTTGTTCATCCCGATGGGAAATTGTTCTCCCCTAATGCACAAAAAATTATTTCACCCATTAAATTATTAATTGATAAAGCAAGGCAATCGGGTGTGAAAATAATTTACACTCAAGATACACATTTTCATGATGACCCCATAGAATTTCCCATCTGGGGAGAGCATGTTGTTAAAGGTAGTTGGGGATGGCAAATCATTGATGAATTAAAGCCACTAACCCACGATATTGTTATAGAAAAACTTCGGTATGATGCATTTTTCGGAACACCTCTGGAACATATCCTGAAAATCTATGGAATTGAAAATGTCATTGTTGCTGGTACTGTGGCGAATATCTGCGTCTTACACACCGTTTCATCAGCCCGACTACACAATTACAATGTAATCGTTCCTGTAGATGCTATCTCCGCCCTGACTGAATTTGATTATTCCCTCACCCTCCGACAAATGGATTTTCTATATAAGGTAAAATTTACAAAAGCAGAGCTAATTCAATTTCAAAATAGTTAAAATATTTTCGATTGTCCAGACAAGAAATTTATCTTCCTGTTTTATTTTGTTATAATTTGCCCATAACATAACTAAAAAGATTAGATTAGTATGAAGATAAGAATTAAAGCACAACAGTTATTGGTATTACTCCTTTTAACCTTCTTTTTCGGATGTAAACAACTCGTAATCACCCCTAAAACAATTCACTTCGACCCTGAAGAAAACCTTACAACCTTTGAAATAACCCATCAAGGAAACACGGATACGAAAATTGCAATAACGATTAACCCTTCTAAACCATGGTTAGAAGTTACTCCTAATGAAGCCATTCTCGGAAAAAATGATAAAATCTCCGTGCAAGTATATCTCAACCGTCTCTATTCTCAAACAGAAAAAGCATATCCAGAATATGCAACTGCAAATATTAATATAAAAAGTTTTTTTGAGTCATATTCTTTACCCATTACTACGGCTCCAAACTATTTTACAGAAATATTTGATAAAAATATTGACCTTGCTTATAAGTCTTTGTCCTTTATGCCTGATAATAGCCTGAGTTTTTATAAACTTACAACGAATAATATAACTAATTTTCCCACAAAGTCTGAAGAAAAAAATATTATTAACTTTTCTTTATTTAAAAATGTATATAAACTACAAATTGCTGATAGTAAAAAAGCACTTTTTTATGGACAAAGTTATGATACTCTTTACATTTCTTATGCAGGCTGGATAGAGTTCCAAAGTTCTGAATTATCATCTAAAACAAAGAGCGAAGAAGATATAACAGATTTAGAACGACATTTTTACTCTCCCCGCATTTCAATTTTTCCTATTAATAATATAAACAATATAGGAACCATATCCTATGTGCAATTACAAAATAGAATAGTAATTAGTTATGAAAATGTTCCTACTTATCAGAATGAAAATAATGAAGCCAAAAATACTTTTCAGATAGAATTTTACTTTACTGGGAAAATAAATATTAACTATCTAAATATAGATACAAATGCAACAGGAGTTATCGGGCTTTCTTATGGCACAGGAGAATATATTATTCCGCCGGGCTTTTTACCGAGCGATTTAGTTCCATCATCCCATTAATATTCTGTCTATGGTTCAGGAAGGAAACCAATTTGCAAAAGAGACAAAAAAGAAATATCCCCTATATTTTATTGCTTATATTATGTTTGGGAATCTGCCTTCGTATTTTATATCTACAAGAAATAAGTAAGGAACCCTGGTTTACAAATCCACTCTATGACCCACAATATAATGATTATTGGGCTAAAGGTATTGCTACAGCAGATTGGACCCTCCCCCCTTATGTAAACGACCCTGAAATTCGTACTACTCCTCACGGGAGACCACCAGGTTATCCTTATTTACTCTCTATAATATATCGCATTTTCGGAAGAAACCCATGGACACCAAGAATTATCCAATATACATTTGGTATTTTGAACATTATATTTGCATGGTATTTAGCCAAAAAGTATTACAGTCTACGGTTTGCCAATTTACTTGCTCTATTCATGGCAACTTTTTGGGGATTTATTTATTTTGAATCTCAACTAACTTATCCGGTATTTGCAATAACTCTACTTCTCGTATGGTTCTTTCTGATACTCCGATGGAAAGAAAAAACAAACAAAAACATTTATCCTTTCTTATTAGGTTTCGTTCTGGGAATATTTGCCCTTTTTCGACCGAACGGACTGCTTTTGCTTGTTTTATTCCCATTACTATTTTTTATGTTCGCCCCTGTAAAACCATCTTTTTCTCGTTTTCTTGTTATATCCTCTTTATTTTTATTAGGGATAATTATTCCTATAGTCCCTTGCTTCATACGGAATTATATTGTTGCTCATGATTTTGTATTTATATCTTCTTACGGTGGACTAAATTTTTATGTTGGAAATCATCCAAAATCAAATGGAGCGGAACCACGAATACCTGAACTTGAAGAATGGATTGGATGTGATGAATGGTCCTGTTTTGATTATCCAGCAATTGTTAGAGGATTGGGAAAAAGTTTGGGCAAATCCTCCCTTTCTTTTTCAGAAGCCAATAAGTATTTTTATAAATCTGCATTTAACAATATTTGGAATCATCCTTACGAATGGTTATCACTAACCTTAAAAAAATTCCTTCTATTTTGGGGTCCTGCAGAAATAACAAACGATACTGTCCCCTCATGGGATAAATATTATTCAAAAACTCTAAAATTCCTCCCGGGTTTTTCCCTTTATTTTGCATTATTTATTACAGGAATAATCACCGCGTTATTTTCCTTCTTTTATAAATTTAATAAAGACGATTACTATAAAAAGATTTTCATTTTAATACCCCTATTGATTGCAATTATTTACTTCTTTTCCGTTCTTCCCTATTTTGTTGCCAGCAGATACCGTATCCCAATTATGCCTTTTATTATGATTTTAGGAGTTTATTCTATTAATGAATTTGTAAACGCAATACAACAAAATCAAAAAATAAAAATCTTTTTCATTACCATTTTATTTTTCATTGCTTTATTTATAGGTAGTAAAAATTTAACAGGCTATCAGCCATCTCAATCTGTTTGGTTTTTCCGCAACGGTCTTTCTGCGTCATTAGCAGGAGATGAAACAAAGGCAAAGTTCTACTACAAAAAGGCATTAGAACTTGACCCTAATAATCTTTTTGCGAGAATAAACTATTCTCAAGTATTAGGGAGAACAGGCAGACCTTCCGAAGGGATTTATATCCTGACAAGGAACTTTTCTTTGCCTCTCTCATCACCGCCAGAACTCAATGCATTAGGATATTTATTTGAAATAATGGGAGACTACGAAAAGTCGCAATACTTCTATTCCCGCTCCATTGTAAGCAATCCTTCTTTTACTCTTGCTCATGCAAATATCGCCAATCTTTTTTTCAACCAATATAGTTTTGTTGAGGCAAAATGTCATTACGAAATAGTTAAATCGCTTCAGCCGAATAACCCCATTTCTTATTTCCAGTTAGCACGAATTGCTGAATTTGATAGAAAATATACAGAGGCAGTTTCTTTTTATGAAAAATGTTTAGAATTAAATCCACAACTTTATATTGCATGGAATAATCTCGGCTGGATTTATGAACAAATAGGGAATAAAGACAAAGCAGAACAAGCATATAAGAAATGTATCCACATAAAACCTGATTATGTTCTTGCGAGAATTAATTATGCTAATCTACTTATCCAATCCAACCATTTTTCCGATGCTAAAGAACAGATTAATGCTGTTATAAGATATGACCCCACGAATTGTCAGGCTTATTTGCTTCTTGGAAATATCTATATTAATCAATATGAACTAATTAAAGCGGTTGAAGCCTATCAAAAATCGCTGGAGTTATGTCCGAATAATGCAAATGCGTGGAACAATCTCGGATTAGCGTTATCTCTTTCAGGGCAGGAAGAACAAGCCCGTGAAATGTGGCAAAAGGCTTTACAACACAACGATACATTGGCAGAAGCCTATATAAATCTTATCACCTCTTATGAAAATCAGGGGGAAATTGAAAAGGCTACTTCTATCTTAAATCAGGCACTGAAAAAAATTCCTGATAATGAAGAGTTAAACTCTATACAAAAGAGGGTAATCCAAACAAAACAAGTTTTATGAAAATGATTTCGATAAATTTATATAATTTTGTAATTTCTATAGAAAATTAACATAAGGAGTGATAAAAATGTCTATAAAGGTTCATCAGGAAAATAGGCTCTGGGCATTTGATGCTCTTAAAGCATTGGAACAATTTATTTCTGACCCTGAATTTGAGGGAGAAAAAGAATTAGAAAAAACGCGTATAGAAGGTAAAAAAAGAGAACTCAAAGATGGTAAATATCGCGTTGTTTTTTTAGGAGAATTTAATGTCGGAAAAACCACTTTAATTAATACTTTTTTTGGAGACACTTATCTTCCTATGGTATTGGAAGAATGCACTGCCAAAGTAACTTATGTAATGGTGGGAGAAACCATGAAGGTTGTCTTAAGGGCACAACAACCTATCGCTGTGGAGGTCGTTCAGGTACTGAGAGAATTTCTATCTTATTCAGGAATAGAAGCAGATGTTCATCCTGATGAAACTTTTAATAACTGGGTTGTTGAGTACAAATCGAATTATCCCGAAGATATGTATAGAACGCTTAGTGCTATCGTTACCTTAACGGCTGATGAAGAATTTCCTAAACTCAAAATACTACGCGAAAAAATCGAAGAGGTTATCGCCATCATTCCCGAATCAAGCGTAGAAGAAGATATTGCCCTTGTAGATTCTCCCGGTGTTCATAGTATTACAGAAACCCATAGAAAAGTAACCGAAGACATTATCCCCAATTGCCATCTTGTAGTTTGCTTACTTGATAGTCAAAGTGCCGGCAATGAACATAATCGTGATTTTATTGCAAAATTAGTAAAAGAACGGCAACGCAAAGTATTTTTTGTTATTAATAAATCCGACCAGTTAAACCCAGAAGAAATAGACCCGCAAGGAAGAAGGGGACCCGCTAAGGATTTGCTTCGTTGTCTTGAAGGGACTGTCCAGAACCCCGAAATATTTTTCGTATCTGCCCTATATGCTTTATATGCATCCCAATTATTGCGAGGTAGTATTACACTGAGCGACATTGATAAAAACGAAAAAATCCACATTCCATATAACATAAGAAATCAACTGGAACAAGCACCCAATCCGGGAGAAGAAATTGCTAACTATCTCATGAACCGAAGTTCCTTCCAACAATTTAAAAATAGACTATTGGATTATCTTTACACAGAAAATCGTGAAGGTGCCGTATTGACATCGGTCTGTCGTTTTATCCGTGATTTTGCATATCGTTATGCAAAACCTCTCGAAGTGAAAATACAACTTGCTCAACAAAACCCTCGATTAGAAAGAATTCGTAAAGAACGGCAAAGACTTTATCAGGAAATACAAAATAATTCTAAATTCATGGAAAAACTTATCGAACAATTAAATGCCCTCTCTGAAGGTGGAAATATTAATGATGAAAAATTTGAAGGGCAAAATCATCTGATAAATCGCCTATTCTCCCGCCAATCTATCGAAAATGAAATATTCAAACTTATTCGCCAATGGTTATGCACAGGCGACAACCTCACAAAGGCTCGCAAGAATAAATATATCCCATTGCAGGAAAAATTAGGAGAAATCCTGGATAATTACTTAAAATCTGTGTCTGCAGAAATAAACCAGTCCATTGAACAGTATGAAAATTTTGTCAAAAATCAAATTTTAGAAAATGGATATAATTTTCAACATACCTCTTTATCAAAAATCAATCTTGAAAGAGGTGCTATTGTTGCCATAGACGCCAGTCTTGCATTTTCATATATTCTATTTTTCACAGGGGGTATTTTGTTAGGCGGAGTAACAGGAGCCATTATAGGAGAAGGGTTTTTAAGTCAATTTTCCTGGCCTGATTATTTAGGTATCGCATTACCCATTATCCCTCATATATCAGCATATATTTTAGGAGGTATCGGAGCAACTTTAGGTGGAATTTTAGGTCTGATTGCTCGTTCTATGGGGGGAGATGAAATCCGTAGGGAAAAACTCATTGAAAAAATAAGTACTTATATAGAAAAGACATTAATACAGGGATTAAAAGAAAAAACAAAAACTGAACTTGAAACACGGAAAAATCAACTTATATCTGATATTCAAACCTATTTTGATGATTTAAATATGCAGTTAAATAACCAGATTCGAAAATTAGCCGAAGAAGAAGACCGTCTTCAAAAAGCCCAGCAGGAACTTATACAACGGCTTCAGGGCAAAGTGGATAAACTTAATGAAATAGCAAATCATGCTCATGAGATTATAGAAACTGCCTTCAAAACCAATTTGACAAATACAAATAAAGATGTATAATTATAAAAATACTTAACAAAGATTAGAAAAGTTCTATTCATGGAATATGTATTATTAGGCTCATCAAATCTAAGAGTTTCTGTTATTGCATTTGGTGCATGGCAAATAGGAGATTCTTCTTTCTGGGGGAAAAGCGATGAAAAAGAGGTTAAAGAAGTCATTGATTACGCAATAGATATTGGTATAAATTTATTTGATACTGCGGAAATGTACGGCTCTGGCGAATCAGAAGCCCAATTAGGACGAATGATTGATAAGGAGAAACGCTCGAAAATTATTATTGCGACAAAGGTAAGTCCTCAAAACTGTCACTCTGAACAATTAATTCGTTCGTGTGAGGAAAGTCTCAAACGGCTTAATACAGATTACATTGATTTATATCAGATTCACTGGCCTCCTAAAGATATTCCTTTTGGAGAAGTGGCTCAAACTATGAAAAAACTGCAGGAACAAGGAAAAATTCGACATATCGGGATATCCAATTTTGGAATTCAAAATATGCAAGAATGGTTCAATCAAGGAGGGACAGCCGTTTCCAATCAAATTGGATACAATCTTTTATTTCGTTCCCCTGAATATGAAATAGTTCCTTTTTGTAGAGAAAATAATATTGGTGTTCTTGTTTACATGCCTTTAATGCAGGGGTTGTTAGCCGGTTGTTGGTCAAGCGTAGAAGAAATACCTCTTTTAAGGCGACGAACAAGACATTTTTCAAAAAATCGCCCCGGAACTCGACATGGTGAAGAAGGTTGTGAAAGATTGACCATCGAAACTGTCCAAGCCATTCATGCCCTTTCACAACATTTAGAAATTCCTATGGCTACATTAAGTCTATCCTGGCTCAAATGGCAAAAAGGGGTCTCTTCTATCATCGTAGGTTGCAGGTCCAAAGCACAAATGGAAAACAATATAGAAGCACTCCTAAAACCTCTGGACCCTGAGGTACTTTCCCTCCTCAACGAAATTACTTACCCCCTAAAAAGATATATGGGTAAAAATGCCGATATGTGGGAAAACGAAAAAAACGCACGCATCCAATAATCTCTAATTTCATACTCCTCCCGCAGATAATTTTATCCACTACAATTTTTCACCCCATCGGGCTTTACGAGACTGTTCCTCTAACCAACGGCATTGAAAAGATAATCGTTCCATCCATTGTGCAGGAGATAGACCCGCTACATTCGGATTATTTTTTGATTGATATGAAACTGTTGTTATGTGCTTTATTCCAACGGCATAAAACAGTGCTACTAATTCTGCGTATGAAAGTGTTCTTTTCCTTTCATATTGTTCTAAAAGCATTAATGTCCTCATTCTCAATTTGTCAATATTTGTGCTGGTGCGAACACATAAATTAGAAATAGCATAAGATATATCTTCCAGATAACAGCCCTGCCCTGCAAATTCGAGGTCAATTATTGCAAGTAATTTTTCACCCGAAAACAAGAGATTGGCTCCATGCCAATCTCCATGAATAAGACCCACTTCAAACTCAGAACGCTTTTCAATGGATAACTCTTGAGCTGAACGCTGAATAAATTCCACTAAATAATTAAAATAGGGCATTAAACTTGACTCATCTTTTTCTTCACGGGCTAATTTAAAGAAGTGAAGGAAAATATCTTTAGGAACCTCACTAAATCGCCACATATTCACATCTCTTGGAGGGGCAGGAAGTCCATAACATACTTTATGAAACTTTCCTAAAGCCTTTGCTGAAATCTGCAAAGTCTTCATTGTAAGTGTCATGGGTTCCCCTTTTACGAACTCTTGTAATTCCAAAACCCAATCATCAACTTCCACATACCCTTTACCATTTCTTGCCTTTTGTATTCGAGCAACAGGTAATCCATTCGCAAACAAATGATCAGATAACCGATGCTGAAAATTCAAAGCATCAATAACGGCAACAGCACGTGTATATGTTTTCGCAAGAAAAACTCCTTTACTGGTTTCGACTACCATCTTTCGATGTCGCCTTTGATGTGCCCCCTCTAAAGGACGAGGTAAGCCTACTTCTCCTAAATCATAATTCTTGCGAATAACATCTGCAACTATTTCTAAACCTTGAAGTTGAACAGTCATATCTCCTATTAAAATATATAAATTCAAATAATTTATAAAAGGTTAAAAATTAAACTATTGACTGTATTATATAATAAAACACTATTTATGATAAATTAAACATTTGTTTGTAATAAGTTACTACTTGTTATATTATCTCTCCAATACTTAACAGATTCTTTTAAATCAGACAATACTCTATTCTCAAAGGGATACCTCTCCCTATGACTAATTTCAAGTATAAGGTAGCAATCTATAATCCCAGATTCACAAATCGTTTGTATTAATTCTTTCGGAATAATCTTCCCCCGACAGTTATATTCTTGTGTAAATGGGTAATGCCCACCTTTATCCTGCAAACTTTGTTTTAAGTGAATTACTTTTATATCTTTTCCAAAATATTTTATCCAAGCATGAGGATTTATATCTTCTGGATTTAAAGAGGAAACATCGCCATGGTCAACATCAAAACATAATTGCATGGGTATAGGGAAACCTCTACTACACAACTTCTGTATCTTTTGTGTTTCTTGAATAGTCTCTCCAACTTCCCTCGGAATAGACATGGGTTCCCATATTAAATATTTCATACCTATTTCGGCTCCATATTCAGATAATTCTCGCCATCCTTCTACACCTTGCTCTATTCGTTTTCTCCGAATTTCTGGGTTATTACAATCACGAACAGTCATAATCCCAAAATGACTTCCTCCACCTTCCGCACCCAAAAATACGGAGAGTTTGAAAAACTTCTTAAACCATTCAATCCACGCTCTCCGAATTTCTTCATCTGGATGTAATAAATGATTTACCCTTGTAAATTGGGATGTAAATGTTGTTGTGATTTTAATATTATATTTCTCACAGCAATTTTTGATTTTTTCTGCTTGTTTGTATACGATTCTTTCTTCATACCATGGATTTAACAAATCAGCAGTAAATTGAACTACTTGCAAACCTAATTCCTCTGAAACAATCCGAGTCCAATCATCAGGCTCTACAAACCGATTTATTGCAAATCCGGTGTTAATACCTAAAACTATGGGCATATAAACTCCCTCTAATCTATACTTTTATCAAGAGCAAGAATATGTATATCAGGTAAATTTCTAAATTTTCCATCATAATCCATACCATAACCTACAACGAAATTATCTTCGATGTAAAATCCAACATAATCCGAGGAAATCGTTATTCCTTTACGATATTTCTTTTTTTCCAATAATACGCATAAATATATATCCTTCGGACTTTGTTCTCTTAAATAATCAACTACCTTTTGTGTGGTTAAACCCGTATCAAAAATATCTTCAATCAATAATACCTTCTTACCCTTTACATCCGGGATATGATTATCGAACATTTTGACTTTTCCACTACTATTACATCCTTGATAACTTTCCGCTCGTATAAAATCAATTGAGGCAACAGGGGGAAGTTCTCTCAATAAATCTGTTGCAAAAAAAACAGCACCTTTTAAAATAACAATAACACAAAGATTTTCAACATCAATATCTTTACAAATTTTTTCTGCAAGTTCTGAAACTTTATGTCGGATTTGTTCCCTTCGGATTAATGGGGGGAGGATGAGTTGCATGGAGTAACCTCTATTTCAAGAATTCTTCGTGTTAAAGGACCTATCATAGCAATAGCACTGGGGACATATCCGACTATCCAGATAATACCGTGTATGGTAAATAAAATGGGGACACGATCGCGTTCCGGAGCAGGCACCCCCAAATCAATAAAATAATCGCTTAGTTTTCGTGAATTTGTCATACCAAAAGGAATAAACCTATCTCCATTCTCTCTTTTTCGTACCCATACCCCTTCAGAAAGGGTATCCGCATCAAAAACCTGTAAAAAAGGTTTGCAGTAAGACTTCCAGTCATAATTTTTTGGAAGCATTACTATTCGGGCATTGAAATGAAATCCATAAGCACAGGTTTCTCCTGGTATTTTCAATCGAATGGGTTTTTCTCCCCTTACACTTTCAGATGATTGAGGAACAAACTCTGTCCACTCTTTGCCGTTATATAACAATACACCTTGTCCTAAATCAAATTTTTGCCCCGTTTCCCCTGTTAAAATAAACTGTGTTGCAGAGACTACTCGGTCATAAGTACACTCAATTTTTTTCCTTTGTAGCAATAATACCAGACATCTTCTACGAATGGCTTCATGATATTCCGAAAATTGTTTTCTTGAAATTTTGTCCTCTTTTACAACATTATCCAACGCCATTTCTGCTTGTTTGCAGAGGTAATCATTCTCACATTGTTGTAATGCAACAAGATGCAATACAGCGTCTTTGATTTTTTGATTATAATTTTTAAGTTCAGGGATTAAAACATTTCTCACTTTGTTTCTAAAATAATCATTTTGGAAATTAGAAGTATCCACACACCAATCCACCCCGTGGTCTTTTAGCCATGTCTCAATCATACTTTTATCGCAATAGTATAATGGGCGAATAATTCGAAGACCTTCATCAACACGAACAACGGGAATACCCGTCATACCCAACGGTGTTGTTCCTCGAATAATTCGCATCAGAACCGTTTCTACCTGGTCATCAGCATGATGACCTGTTGCAAGAACAGGGCAACCTCTTAAACGAGCCGTTTCCTTAAAAAAACGATACCGAACTTCTCTCGCATACTCTTCAAAAGAGCGGCCAAAGTTTAAAGATTCCTCTTCTACCGGACAGGTTTTTAGATGAAAAGGGACTCCTAATTTTTTTGCTAATTGTGACACAAATTCCGCATCTTTCTTGCTCTGTCCCTGGCGGGTTTGATGGTCTACATGAGCAATTTCTACTGAATAACCCAATTCGAATAGAGAATATAATAATGCGACAGAATCGGCTCCCCCGGACACAGCCACAAGTATTTTCTCATCCGAAGATACAAGGTCATATTCTTCAATTATCTTTCGAACATTTGATAATAACATCTTTAAAACCCATAAAATATATATAATATTTGAATAATATATAAATAGATATTGATTATAAATCGTTATAATGTGTGAAGCGGTATATACATTTATTATACTTAAATAAAAGATGGAGTTTCAGTGATGAGCGAGGAAATACAGTTTCCTAAGGACAAGATGAGATTATGTCCTGTTTGCCGAATGCCCATTAGTGTCTGGGCTATTCGTTGTCGCTTTTGCGGGGAAACTGTGGGTCGGCCTAAAAAAGAAATTGAAACTTTTACTGTTGAGGATTTAGGGGGCGAAACTCCTACTGCAAAAAATACATTATCCGAAGAAGTATTAGAAGCCATTGAAGAATTTCGCAAAGAGTTAGTTGAAACACCACCCAAAGAAGAACCTCCCTCAATATGGAATTTATGGGGAAGATATAAAACTACGACATACAACACACAGGGGAAAAAAATTCAAAGGGTTTCCCCCATTCGCTGGCTAATAATATTTGGAACTGTTTCCTTATTTATTATATTGTCTTACTTTTTTGGACCTTCTGTGTGGTCTCAGTTAAAATTATTATTACAGGAAAAACCGGGAAATGTTTTAGAATATGATAACCGTGCTCTTATAATGTTAGAGAACGGAGAACCTATTGAAAGGGTATTGCAGGAGGCTTTAAAAGCATTTGAAACTACAAATTCCGAAGAAGATCAAAAAATCTTATTACAGGTTAGAACAAAATTGATTGAACAAATTAATACTTTATTAACCCGAGAACCTTATAATCCCTTGGATACGGCAGAAGCCTCACGCATTTGCTCTGAGGTAATAAAAGTTGACTATGACCCTAAAATACAAGACCTCTACCGAAAAGTAATAGAGGAAATCTCTGCATATAAAATGACTCTTACGCAAATTGACCCTACAAATAAAAAAGCTACTTTCCATTTAAATAATCCTTCTTTCTCATTAAGAGAACAAATAGTAACAGAAGGAGAACTTGTTCAGGATAGATTTTTAGTAAGGCAAATTTTATCATCACGCGTAAGACTTGAAGATACAAAAGTAATTAATGAAGGAAAACCTCGTAAGTTAACTATTTCGTTAATGGGTGAGGTTAAAGCAGATTTATAAAAAATGAAAGGACAAAATATGAGAAAAACAATCACTTTCTTGTGCATTCTTACAATCCTATCCATGTGTCTCTCCTGTGCTACGGTTAAAGGCTGGGTTTCGCATGATTCTAAGAAATCTAATTTACAGGAACAAGCCTCTCACGAAGTAACTCATGTTCCAACGAAAGAAGACTATATTCAAGAACTTCAACAAATTGTAAAAAATGAAATAAAAGCCGCAATGGCAGTAGATAAAAATTATGTATATCGCAAAAAACCATACTTCTGGAAAAATTATTCTTCCTATAACAACACCGAAGGTCCTTTTGAAATTAATATTCAGGAGACTGATTCCAAATCGAAACCTTATATAGCAAAAATTGAATTAGAAAAAACCATGTATTACACAAAATTACATAAATCAAAAAGAGATGCGGAAGAAGATACAAATATTATTCGTAGCAGTGGGAAAGAAACACTAACTTATGAATTGAGAAATGGTCGCTGGATAAAAGTTGGCTCTTTGTTTGTTCCCGAACAAACAGAAAAAAAGGTGGGTGATACATGGGTTCCCTTAAAGGAGGAAGAAATACAAAAAGAACAACCTGAGGAACCCAAACAGGGATGGCTCAATCGTATTCGTTCATGGATTTTTTAGTTAATTACCTGAAAAATAGTTATATTTTACCTGTATAGAATGAAAAAAAATATTATCCTCACAATAGAAGTAATTATCATTTCAGTAGCCTTTTTATGGGCTTGTGTAGGTTTAAAAACTGTATTTTTAGGGGATACACTTACAAGTAGATTTGCCACAGTTTATGCCCTAACCTATCATCATACATGGTATATCAATCAGCCTCCTGAATCATCTCCAAATCCCTTTGAAAATCAAACCGTAGATAAAGTCAAGGGCAAAAATGGAATTATTTCCAGTAAACCTCCCATTCTTTCTTTGATTATGACCTTTGAATATCAATTTCTCAGATGGATGGGATATTCACTTGATAACAATCAGGATTACAAACCTATCGCACGCATTATGATTATTCTGAATGTGATTATCCCTTACTTTATTGCAGTTCTATGTGTGTGGAAATTCCTGTATGAGATAAAAGCAACACAATCTGTGCGTCTTATAATTCTACTTGGTTTATTATATGGAACACAATGGTCAGCTTTTGCTTCTCATTTTACAAACCATGTCCCCGCAACTTCCTTCCTGATTATAGGATTGTATTTTATATGGAAATCATATTCTATCTCGGATACCGTTCCCTTAATTTACTATTTACTTATTGGATTATGTGCATCACTTGTCTATACTATTGATTTACCTCTAACAATTTTCATTGCTTGTGCAATATTGTTTTTGCTCACAACAAAAAAACCGAAAGCACTTCCATGGATTATTATCGGAGCATTACCCATTCTTATTGTTCATCTTGTAATTATGAATCATATTACAGGGAATATACTTCCGGTGCAGATTAGCAAAGAACCTTTTTTATTTGAATCCTCTTATTGGAGACATCCTGCGGGTCCAGATGCTTTACATCATCCCAAATGGCTTTATGCTTTTAATATTTTATTGGGGGCAAAAGGTTTATTTATCCTCTACCCTATTTTGATTTTTGGATTATGCATATACTCCCCTCATCTATGGAAATCACTACATAACGATATAAAATTAATCTCTACTTTTTTTCTTTTTAGTTTCATTATTCTAAACACATATTATATTTTTTCGACGAACAATTATGGTGGTGTTTCTTACGGCTTTCGTTGGCACATTGGTTGTATGCCTTTATTAATTGGTATCAGCATTCCTTATGTAGAAAGCAGAAAAAGAAAACTTCGTTTTTGGATACTATGGACATTTTTTTTTCTAATTTCTTTTTATTCTACCTATGAATGTCGAACTTATCCATGGTCTACTGATAAGGAATGGACAATTCGGCTAATTTTTGGTTCCCTACTATAATCTACCCAAAATTAGAAACGAATTCGTGTGCCGGGAAATGCAGTAAGGCTAAATTCAACGCTAATATCTGTTCCTCGTTCGCGTTCCGTCCAGCGAAGTCCTACATCCCAACAATGCAGATTTCTGCGAATCTCGTAGGTTTGGCGTCTTAAATTGTCATTTTCTAAATCATATATATGTTCAAAAGCCACCGACCATTTGTCGTTTAAACGGTAACCCAATCCATACAAAATGTCACGATTTACCACTTCATTTTCTGTCTCCGCCAACATAAATCCAACTCTTCCATTGGCTCTTCCACCTATGAGAGTATTATCAAAATACATTGTTCCCAAAACACGGGTATAATCGCCCGAGACTAAATCAGATATTTCTAAATAGGAATTTCTTCCCTCTTTCTCGTCAAGCCATCTATCCATCCAATCATAAACCGATAGTCTATTTGCTTCCCGTATTTGCTCATACCATTTTATTTCTTCCGAGACATGTTTTTCTGCAGCAAGTTGTAAACCATACCATTTACGAGGTCTAACATCTATTTCTATTTCATAATCATCCGATTTGTGATATTCATTCCAAAAATCATTTCCCTGATATAAAGTTAACCTTGCAAGTTGCCAGACTTCCTGTGTTTCTGCATCTTTTCCATAAAATACATTGTCTAATTTAGTTTCTATACGCGTTTGTCCGGTTACTGTATCTAAGGGATCAAAATAATAACGGTCTCTAATGTTATAGGCAGAGGGTGTTCGATAAGATAAGGTTAACGATGGAAGCACAACATGTTTTATAGCAGAGAAACCTAAAAAACCGCCATATACACGAATTAATCGAGTTTGAAGTGTTACACCCACTTTTTCTGACAAACCACCAACACTTTCATCGCCATTCGATTGTTCTGAATACCATGTTATCTGGCTTTCTGCAAAAGGTGTTACCTTAATAGGTCCCAAGGGTCTTATATCATAGGTAAGTCTCAGAATATTGACTGTTCGAAACGCCTCATAATCATACGGCTCACGACGGTTATACCCATTTATCGTATCAAACGACATGTAAACATCCGAAAATAAAGGCTGTTCTAGCCAATGGAAAGTTGCTTCGGGTAATCTTTCTGTTTCATGCACCCAGCCATGCGTTCCCACTCTTGTGGTTGCGGTTGCTATATATTCAGGCTGGCGATAGGTAACATTGACAAACGAACGAGGTTCTGTGCGATCCCGATATGTCTTATAGAAGAAATCTTTATAAAAATCCTCGTCACTCCAATGTTCCACCTGAGCAAGGAGAATTAGGTCATCACTCGGCTCAAACCGATTTTTCAGATGAATATAACCTCGTTCTTCTGTGGTATATAAGCCATGAACTTCTCCCTTGGTTCTATAAAAAAACGAGGTAGGGCTTTCCATAAAATCGTAATAAGCATCACCCCCAAATCCTACACCTTCTTTTTCAGTAATCATTACTCTGGGACCTATCTGGATATTATCGGAAACATCTCTCAAATAACCAATATTTAAATAAGAGCCAATACCAGATTCTCTCCCCATATCAATATCAAATCCACCCATAAACCCTTCACCTCCCCAGAAGGGGAAAAATATCGGAGTTGTGACTTTACCTATTTGCAATCGCAGAAATTCTGCCTCTTTAAATTTACTTTCCTCTACAACAAGTTTCTTAACTTTTACACGATAGTGAGGTGGGTCATGGTCACAGGTTGTTAACCAGACATCCTCCGCAGTAAATGAATTTTCTCCGTGGAGATGTAAAGAACCCGCATAAAAATAAAACGGACCTACAACCCCTCTGGCATTTGTCATTTCTCCCGTTTTCTTCAAAAAATCATATTCTATCTGCTCTGCAGAAAAATCACGATAGGGGTCTTTTATAGAAAGATATTCGGCATAAAGCCTTCCTGTTCTTAACCGTTTTCGTGCCAATTCCTCTTCACTTAAAACAGGTTTTAATATCGAAGGGATATTTATAATTTCCTCTTTAGGAGGTGTTGTATAAACAACTTTATTTGCTTGAAGGACTGAATCTTTCTGCGTTATCTTTACATTTCCTTCCGCTTCTACCTTTTCTGTATCCCCTTCATATAAAAAACGGTCTGATTCAAATAACAATTCCCCTAACCGAAGGCGGACATTCCCCTGCATAACCGTTTTGCCTGTTTCCAATTCTCGTTGCATTCGGTCTGCTTTTACATCTTTGAATGGTTGTTTCCAATCAGGAGCAATAAAACCTTCCGCCTCAGAGCCTAATGTCAATGGTTGAGTAAAAGCATCTCGAATGGAACGCGGTTTTAAATCTACCATGGGATTCATAGAAGGTTTACCCGTCATAGGGGCACGAACTTGCTCCATAGGTGGATATCTGCGAATTTGTGTTCCGACAATTTTAGGTTTTACCTGCTCTTTCTGTTCTTCTTGTTCCTGGTTTTGTTTTGAATTATTAAAATTTTTTCTTGTTGAGTCTTTTTGATTTACTCCTGCATGTGAATTACCACCAACTTTGACAGTTTCTTGCTTTGTAGTATTTTCTTGTAAATTTTTCTGTCCATTTTTTGATATGTCCTCTCCATAAACCCATACACATAAAGAAAAAACTACTAAAGCAACTATCGTTTTGCACATCTTTTTTGTATATATATTCACTTTATAGTTCTCCAAATATTCCTTTACTTTTCTGGGAACAAAAACCAAAAGGCTGGGACTTTTTTCTTTACTGTCTCCCTTTTTGTGGTTTTTTGTTCTTCTTTTACCGTATTATTTGTATCCGAACGCTTCTCATTTTCGACAGATCCTGTATTGGCTGGTTGTTTTTTTACTTCATCCGACTTTTTCTGCTCATCGCCGTAGACACCAATCAATGAAACGAATAAGACGGATATACAAAAAATTATTAAAAAACATTTATAGAGATTTTTATTCATACTTGTAGACCTTCTCATGTTCCTCTATAAATTTTATTACTTGTTCCAATGAATGAACACCATTACTCCCACCCATAACCTGCACGGTCAGGGCACCTACAGCATTTGCCATTTGTGCGCATTTTTTTAGGGGATACCCAGCCACATATCCATATAAAAAGCCCCCACATGAAGCATCTCCTGCCCCCGTCGTATCCACCACAGGGACAGAATAGGCAGGCAAACGGATGGTCTCATCATTACTCTTAACCAGAACTCCTTGTTCCCCCATTTTAATCACAGCAATTTCTACTCCATAACTTAAATAGAAATCTGCAATATCAGAAGGTTCATACTTCCCGGTATAATTTCGAGCCTCTTCCAAACTTGAAAATACAATATGGGTATGTTTCAAAGCAGGTTCAATGTGAGGTAACCATATCCCTTTCCCATCATAGCAAGTATCTATCGAGGTCTTTACCCCCATGCTACGGGCTTTTTCAAAAACCCTTCCAATTGGCTCACCATCCAACTTTGGAGTAATCGAACTTCCCCCCCAATGTAAAATCTTTGCAGAAGCGATAACATTAAAATCCAAATCTTCTTCGCTTACACTTGCATTTGTTCCTACATGATGAAGAAATGTTCTTTCACCATTAGAGTTTATTAACACAACTGTTGCAGATGAATTATATTCCTTTGTTCGTTTTACCCCCTGAACATTAACCCCTGCAGAAGTTAATGCATTTAAAATAAAATCACCGAAACGGTCTTCTCCTAATTGTCCAATAAATGCAGACTTTCCACCTAATTTACTAAATATAACTGCGGTAACCCCTGCAAGCCCACCTAAATGCATCTCCAATTGAGGGACTAACGATAAAGTCCCTTTTGGTGGAAAAGCATCTACAGGTTTTACCATTACATCTGCACAAACAACACCAACCGTTACAAGGTCAAACTGCATTATTAGTTCCTCTTTAACTCTACAATATTTTTATTGCCCAAATACGCCCAAAATCAACATCAGTATATCAATATTTCTTTTAAAATGCAAAGAAGAAACAACTAAAACCTATATTGGTATCTTACACAATACTTGGATAATTAATACCACAAACAGAATTTTTATAATATCTACTCGATTAAAAAATTTTAAGTTTTTTTCTCCTTTCTTCCTTTTTCTTGATTTAAATCATTTAAAAATGTTATCATCGCTATACTGGGCTGTAAAATCAAGGGTTAATAATCTCTTTATTCGAGTGGAGAACTATCTAATCCCTAAAAGAATAAATTTATTCCCATTATTGTTTTTATACAATATATTTATACTTGAATAAGGGCAAAAACAAAAATGGATTCGGAAGAATTCTTGAAAATTTTTAATGAAGCAATGGATTTCGCATCCATCGGTCTTGTAAGGTACCGTATGAATGGTGAAATAGTTTTTATAGACCGAAATGCTTTGAAATTATTTGAAATAGATAATCTTTATTCATCTCCTGAAGAAGTTATCGGAAAAAATATATCTGACTTACAAAAATACATTCTTCCTCCGGGTTTCATTCGAAAGAAACTTCAAGAAGAAGGTTCCGTCAAGGCATTTGAGTATCCGCTTGAAACACTTCAATCCCATAAAAAGTGGTTTCTACATTATTCATACATAACCCGTGATGAACGACTTCAAGAGGATTGCGTCCAGGTAATTTTACAGGATATAACAGAATTGAAAGAAACGAAGATAAACTTGGAGTGGGCATTAAATCGTTTTGACGCTATCCTTAACACAGTGAATAAAATTGCTATTCAAAGTTTTGATAAGAACCACAATATAATTATCTGGAACAAATATTCCGAAAGTCTATACGGAATTAAAGCAAAAGATATTAAAAATCTTGACGATTTAAAAAATTGCTATAGCAATTATCAAATTGAGACGCTAAAAAATCATCTTAATCAATTATTCAATGGTAAGAGAATAAATGGGCTTTTCTTGTGGGATATACGAAATAAAAAAGGGGAAGAAAAATGGATACATTTCACCTTAATGCCCGTTATTCGTGAAGGTAAAGTAGATGAGGTCTTATGTATTCAAATAGATACTACAGAGGAATTTCAACAGCGGAAAGAACGGGATACAGTTTTAGCCAGAATGGAACATGTCCGCAGATTGGAAAGCATAGGTGTTTTGGCTTCGGGGATTGCTCATGAATTTAATAATATTCTAATGGGCATTATGGGACATACAGAACTGGCATTAATGAACAGTGAAAATCTGCCCAAACGCATTCAAGACAATCTTGAACAAATTCGGAAATCTACCGAAAGAGCCGCTAAACTAACAAGACAACTACTTACCTATTCCGGTAAAGAACGAGAAACAATCCAAATTTTTGATTTTAACGACATGGTTAATCATACCATAGATACTTTTTATCCTTCCCTTCATAAAGGCGTTCGTTTGCTTCAACAAATACAACCTAATCTTCCCCTTGTTGAAGGAGATTCCTCCCAAATACATCAGAGCATATCTCATTTGTTAGTAAACGCATTGGAGGCATTACCCCCTGAAGGAGGAACAATTACAGTTCAAACAGGTAAGAAAACATTAACTGCTGAGGACTTGCAAAACCTACGATTTGCGGACAAAGCCAATCCCGGAGATTATGTCTTTATTTCTATATCCGATACAGGTTGCGGTATTAAAGAAGAAGACAAAGAACGAATTTTTGAACCTTTTTTCTCGAGTAAGTTTTTGGGAAGAGGTTTAGGTTTAGCTTCGGTATCGGGAGTAGCACGAACTCATAAGGGGGCTATTCAAATAGAAAGTAAACCGGGACAGGGTTCTACTTTTACTCTTTTCTTCCCTTGCTTTGGCTCTCAAAAAGAATGGGTATCCCCGGAAAAGGCTCTCATTCTTATCATTGACGATGAAGAAGATGTCCTGAAATTTTTTAACGCCATACTTCAAAAAGAAGGCTATAAAGTTATCAATGCCGTTAACGGCATTGAAGGAATTGATAAAGTAAAAGATTACCGTGAACAAATACGACTTATTATTCTGGATATAAAAATGCCGGGTTTGAATGGGATAGAGACACTTCGACAAATCCGTAAAATTTTACCGAATGTACCGGTAATTATTTCCACAGGATATTCCGAAGACAGCATTAATGTTTTCGACCCAGAACTAAAAATAAATGACTTTCTTACAAAACCCTTCGGCACAAAAGAAATTCTTCAAAAAATAAGAATGTTCATTACAAATCCCAGCACAAAGTAATACTTCAAAAAAACTTTTACTCCTGAACCGCATTTATAGACATTTTTTCTCGTGCTTTAATCAAATTCGTTAACAGACTATTGAAAGGACAGTCTATATTTAATTCTTCACCGATTTTTACGATGGCTCCATTGAGGGCATCTATCTCTGTTTTCTTCCCTTGTTTTAAATCTTCCCGCATACTTGCATAATGTTCCGCTGTCGGTGGAATTAATTTATAAAACAACAACTGAATATATTCCTCCGGAGTAGGAATTATCATCGGAACATTTTTCTTTTGAGCCACCGCATATAATTCATGAATTACATTTTTCATTATCATTTGTGTCTCTTCTGTTTCCATCAATCGTCCATAAGGAACATCTAATAAAGCAGATAATGGATTTAAGGCTGAATTATACGCAACTTTTGCCCAGATTAAACCTTCAATATTTTCCGTGTATACTGTGGGAATACCTGCCGTATTCATAGTTTCAGCAATATTACGCACCGTCGTTTCATCAGGTCCTTGTTCCAACCTTCCTAATGCCGTAGGTTCTGCAATCACAGTTACCTGAACAAATCCAGGCTTCAAAACTCGACTACCAAAAATAACACGAGCAGGAATTGTTCTTTCCATTCCTACAAACCGTGCTATTTTTTCAACATTTCCTAACCCATTTTGATATGAACATATCAATGTATGGTCTGAAATAACTGGTAGAATATCTAAAACCGCTTGTTCTGTATCGTAAGACTTAACGGACAAAAGAATTAAATCTATTTGTCCTTTCCACTCATCTTGGACCTTTGAGAATATAGGCAAATTGGGAATATAGTGGTTTCCCCAAATACCCGAGATATATAACCCCTCCTGCTGGATAGCATCTACCATCTCCTGTCTACCAACAAGGATAACCTCATGCCCTGCTTTTTTCATAAATCCACCAACAACACAACCTAACGCACCTGCCCCGAATATCAAAATCTTCATTCACAATACTCCTTGGAGGGAAAATAAAATCTAATTATCTATTTCCAATTTTCTTTAACTATATTTATTATCTCATTAGGAAGATACGGTTTGCGAAGTATACCAACTGCAATATCCCGATATTCTTCAATTATATCATCCATGGACCATCCACCAGAAAGAATAATAGGGATTCTGATTCCTTTTTGTTTTATTTCCTCCAGTAATTCTTTCCATTCATTTTCCTGAGAACTGACATTCAAAATTAGTAGTTTAACTTCATACTCCGAAGAGCTCATTACCTCCATCGCCTTAATTTTATTCTTCACAGACAAAGCATCAAATCCCTTCATATCGAGGATTCTTCTCGTTAATTCACTGATTGTAGTATCCTTATCAAAAATAAGCACTACTTCTTTTCTATATCTATCGGTCTCTTCAAATTCTATCTCATCTAAATCTGTTTCTACGGGAGTATCAGACGAAATCCATGGAAAAACAACATACATTTTCGTCCCAACACCTACTTTGCTCTCAACTTTCATACCTCCCTGATGACTGCGGACAATTCCTAATACGGATGACAGCCCAAGTCCTCTACCTAAAAATTTACTGCTATAAAACGGTTCAAATATTTTATTTATATCTTTAGCCTCAATACCACAACCTGTATCCTCTACTACAACTTCTACATATTTACCTTCAGGTAAATCTTTTCCATCTAAAATAAAGGAAGAAAACATCTCTTTGTTATATTCAATAACACGGGTAGAGATATCTATTAGCCCTTCTTTATTTCCAATTGCTTCAACAGAATTTGTTACAAGACTTAAAACTACTTGCCGTATTAATACCTCATCACATAATACCTTTGTTTCATCTTTACAAAGATTTACATTTAGTTTAACCTTCCTCTTTACAGTCGTCTCCAATACTGGCAACATGCTTTCGATAATACTATTTATATTGTGTATCTTCTTATGAACAGCAAAACCTTTACCTGCATAAATCATCATTTGTTTACATAATTCTTTTGCTTTATATATTGCATTTTCTATCTCTGCGTGGTGCAGGAGTACGCCATAAGGCATATCACCTACTTCGAAAGGAAACTCTGCTTCCTCCAAATCCAGATGCCCCTGCATAACCATCAATAAATTATTGAAATCATGAGCAATACCACCAACAATAGCACCCAAACTTTCCCATTTCTGTATCTGCCTCAAATGCTCTTCCTGCCTTTTCCGTTCTGTAATATCTCGAAGTATTCCCGAAATACCTTTTACTTTTCCTCGATGGCTATTAAGTGGAAAGAAAGAACATTCAACTACCCTTTCTTCATCCTTCTTATCTAATTTTAATTTCCATTCACACGATCTTATACCCTTCTTCTTTTCTTTTATCTCATTAAATAAATTTACCAATTTAGGCTGTTCATCTAATTCCACAAATTCAATAAATTTTCGATTTAATAACGACTGTAATCGAGACTTCCCTAATATTTTTATAAAAGAGGGATTGGCAAACTTGATATTTCCTTCCAAATCCATCTCAAAATAACCTTCCGCCAAATTCTCAATTATCCCCCGATAGAATAATTCGCTCTTTTTTAATGCATCTTGTGCAATAACTTCTTCGGTAATATCACGAATTAAACTATCATATCCTACGAAATTACCCTCTCTATCAAAAACAAGTACGGAGGTATTTCGTATCCACCGTATTTGTCCATCTTTTCGAATAATTCGATGGACAATAGGTCCCTGAAATTCTCCCCTTGTAATGGCATTTGCATAATTCAAAACGATTTCTTTGTCCTCATCATAAACCATCGAATACCAGAGATATGGATTTGCATAAAATTCTTCCGGTGTATATCCGGTTACTGCTTCACATCCTGGAGAATGTCTGGTTTCAACCACCTTCCCGTTTTCCACCTTTACATGATAGAAATAGTCCATAATGGCTTCTACAATTCGACGGTATCTCTCTTCGCTTTCTCGCAATTCTCGCTCCATTTTCACCCGTTCACGAATATCCTCCCCTATAGATACAACCCATATACGGTTAAACATAGTTAGTTTTATAGGGACATCCAGCCAGCGAATAGAAACTTCCTGTCCATCTCTCGTAAACAAGGGATGTTCTCCCAAATAAGGAGTGGGATTCAAATGCATATTTTCCACATATTTTTTTACAGCAGGTTTCCATGCTTCCGGTATTGCAAACTCTAAAAAATCTTTCCCTATCACCTCTGAAGATGAATACCCTAACACATTCTCCCCTTCCTTATTTACACCTAAAATCTTCGTGCGATTGTCCTCTGTAATTTCCCAGAAAAAAAACATAAGGGGAATATCTTTAAATATAAAACTTAACGCGTCGCCAAACATTTTAAGATAGTCGCTATTTGTCCGCTCACATACAGAAGTTATATCTACCCAACACCAGCCTGTCAGGATATCTTCATCGTTCTCCTGTAATATCCAACCCTCTACCATCGCCCATTTTGAAGAACCTTTTTTCGTTATAAAAGGATACTCATTTACACAAATATGACCTGTCTTCCTGACTTCTAATAAGACCTCTGAAAAAGAATTTACCGCACGAATAACATCATTGATATATCTACCTTCAACAGATTCATTATTACTGTCTTCAGAAACTAAAACTTCCCATATAGATAGCATTTTAGCGTCTGCACTTAATATTTTCCCTTCTCCGTCCAATATCAAAAAGCCAATGTTTGCATTCTCCCTAAGAAGGGATAGCCACTCCCCTATATGAGTCTTTGATACATTTAACGACATTATCTTTTTCCTATCTAATAATTGGCATTTTCCGAATTTAACTAAAATCTGTTTTTTTAACCATTAAATTTATTATAGTGCTAATTATATTATACACTATTCCTCGTTACTTTTTGCAATAATTTTACTAAATCAATTGGACGATAGGGTTTTTGAATAAATCCTGAAGGTTTTATCTCTCTAAATCTTTGATTAATATCCATCTCCGGGAAACCACTACATAAGATAACTGGTATATTGTTATCAATCTTTTTTATTTCCTGAAAGACTTCAAACCCATCTAATTCTGGCATTGTTAAATCAAGAATTACCGCTGTTAACACATTCTTATGTGTATTAAAAAGTTCCAATGCTTCTTTTCCATTCCTGGCTAAAATAGTCTTATAGCCAAATTGTGTAAGGGCTTCATTGGCTACTTCCAGCACACCTTCTTCATCATCAACTAATAAAACTGTGCTTGAAGTTTTATCTGTTTCGCCCATCCCTTTTTCATGTCCTTTTTGTTCTTCCCCTCGCGTTGTTTTTTCTTCTTTGATTGTTTCGGACACAGGGAAATAGACCTTAAAACAAGTCCCTTTACCAGGTTCACTATATACATTAATAGTTCCCTTATGTCCACGAACAATTCCAAGAACAGAAGCAAGCCCCAAACCCCTTCCGGCAAATTTTGTTGAAAAGAAGGGGTCAAAAATTTTTGTTATCATTTCCTTACTCATTCCACAACCTGTATCAGAGACTTCAAGACAAATATATTTGCCGGGTTCAACCGGCTCTAAGAAATACGATTCTTTTATATGTTCTTTGGTTAAATCAACAACCTCTATTTGTATAACTATCTTGCCCGAAGATTCTTCGAGTGCTTCTGAAGCATTTGTAATTAGATTCATTAACACCTGATGTAATTGAATGGCATCACCATAGATAGGAGGTAAATCATCAGGACAGTTATATTCAACCATTGCCTTTTTTGACACAATGGCTGAAAATAAAGGCTTCATCTCCTCAATCAATCGAGACAGATTCAGGGGTCTTGTTGTAATAACTCCCTTACCTGAATATGCTAACATTTGATTGGTCAATTCTGCTGCCCTTTGAGCGGATTCTTCAATCCTTTTTATATAAGTCCGTATAGGAGAATCCTTGGGCAATCGTGCAAGAGCCAATCCTGCATTACCCAGAATCCCCACTAATATATTGTTATAGTCATGTGCAATTCCTCCCGCAAGGACTCCCAAACTTTCTAACTTTTGCGCATGTAAAATTTGCTGCTCTAATCTTCTTCGTTCTTCCTCTGCCCTCTTTCGGTCTGTAATATCACGGGCAATTCCTTGAATTCCAACAGGTTTCCCTTTTTCATATATAACTCTTGTGCTAATCTCCAGAGGGATTCTATGTCCATCTTTAGCAATAATCTCAACTTCATACTTTGTAGGGGGAGCCCCTTCTAATTTTTTACGGATTCTCTCTTTCACCTCCTCATGGTATTCAGGAACCAGAATATCAAACACATTTATATTTAAAGCCTCTTCAAGGCTATATCCCGTAATAGTAACTCCTGCTTTATTTATTGAGGTAAATCTACCTGTAAAATCATGGGTATAAACTATATCATTGGCATTCTCAAATAATTCTCTATACCGTTCCTCTGCTTTCTGTATAGTCTCAATGGCTTGCTTACGCCAGCGAATATCCCGAAGAAACACCATGTAAAAAGAACGACTCGCAAGTAGGAAGTGACCCACAATAAATTCCGTTGGAATTTTTTCTCCTTTTAAGTTCTCTATCTCAATTTCTTGAACATCGGCTGTCTTAATTTCTTCAGATTGTCCTAATTTATTTATCCATTCATACCAATCGGGAATAAACTGTTGAACATTATGTTTTAAGAGGTCTTCCTCATGTTCAGCCCCTAATAAATGAATTCCACCCCGATTACTACCTATAATTTCACCGGTTTCATCTACGGTAAGCAAAGCATAGGGGAGCATCCGTTCCAATAATTCATATTGACGCCCCTGTCTCCTTTGTAATTCTTGAACTCGATACCACAGAAATAGCCACCCTACCTCACAGGATATTGAATGTAAAAGGGGAAGAATTTCCTCATCGAGCATATCTTTGCGGGTTGTAGCGAGAACCACACAACCCACAGGATTCTCACCGCTTCGCACAGGAATTGCAAATATTTTTGCAAAACCTCGTTCACGCAAGTTAACCGGCAAACTATCCATCATAGAGGAAATTTCTATTACATCATTACTGGAAAATATTGTTTCGATTACCAAATTATTGATAGGAACATTTTGTAATAATTTTGTAATTTTATCTTCCAAACCTTCCGCTGAAATTAAAGCGAGTTCTCTGGGATGTACTTTAAAAACAACTCCAGCCTCCATTGCCGTCATTTCTATTGTGCTGTGCAAAATATTAGCGAACGCTTCCTCCTCAGGGATACCGTGAACAAGGTCTTCACATAACCACTGAAATTGATTTTTTATAATTCGAATACCTCGAATAAACAACTTTTCCTTATGGGGTGTGCTTAATTCCTGACCTAACATAAGCATGGATTGCAAGCCTTGTCGCTGTTTTATCGGTAAACATGCCCACAACATTAATAATTTTTTCTTATCTTTTGTTAGGATCTCCCCTTCAAATATGATGTCATCGGTATTTGTTTCTAATCTATTTGCCTGGAAAAACTGTATCGTTTCTTCTCTTATCTCATCTGGGACAAATGTTTCAAACCAATTTTTTCCTACAACTTCGGAGGGCAGCCATCCTGTTAAATTTTTAATATATTCATTTACATACCTTACTTCCCCGGAAGAATCAATTCGAATTACCAATATAGAGAGACATTCCAAAATTCTTAAAATATTCGCATCATCCTCTAAAAAGGTATTTGATAAGTTTTCCCCTGCAACTGGATAAATAAAAAATAATATTTTATACAGCCCACTTTCCTCATCTTTAATGCGTATTCCAAAAGCACCCCAATTGATAATAGGACTACTTTTGGATTTTTTTTGCTTTTTCTTTTTCCATATCTGCATCCAGTAATGAGATGATATCGGAATTACCTCTTCTCCTCGGGGATAGCACACTTCAACAAATTCACTTAATAAATGTTCCTCTAACTTTACTCCTCGCACAGAGCCTATGAGCCGTCTCTTGGTCTCCTTATCACAATATTCAATAGTCCCATTCGCTGAGCAAACAAGAAAACTTACAGACGAGCCTTTTAATAATCGAATTACATCTCTTATTTTAAGGAGTGACATTATTTATTCCAATATGTTTTGTTATTTACACAAACAATTCTCTTATTAATTAATACCTACCAACTAACTTTCCGTTCGACTTATTTATATTTTAACCTTTGTAAAATAACCTTGTAAATATTTTTTACTCATTATTAGAAAAAAGAGGGGGAATATAGGAACCCGGAGGAATTAAACCAAAGTGCTTGTAGGCTAACGGTGTAGCGACTCTTCCTTGTGGTGTCCTTTTCATAAAACCAATTTGAATAAGATACGGTTCATGGACTTCTTCAATGGTTTGCCGTTCCTCTCCAATTGCCACTGCAAGAGAATTTAGTCCCACAGGTCCACCGGAAAATTTTTCAATAACTGTTTTTATTAACATACGGTCCATATCATCCAGACCGAGGTCATCAATCCGAAGAAGTTTCAGAGCAGAGTTCGCCAGAGGTAGTGTAATTGTACCGTCCCCTTTAACCTGTGCATAATCTCTAACCCGCCGTAGCAATCGGTTCGCAATACGGGCTGTGCCCCGTGAACGCCTTGCAATCTCTAAAGATGCTTCCTCATCTATCGGCACATTTAAAATACGGGCGGAACGAAGCACTATTGTTTGTAGTTCCTGAGGTGAATAAAAATCAAGACGGCATGAATCCCCGAATCGTGCCCGCAATGGAGGCGTTAATAAACCAGCCCGTGTCGTGGCGCCTATCAGTGTGAACGGTTTTAACCCTAACTTTATTGAACGGGCAGTAGGTCCTTTTCCTAACATAATATCAATTTCAAAATCTTCCATCGCAGAATACAGAGTTTCTTCTACCGCTCGATTTAATCGGTGTATTTCATCAATAAACAAAATATCAAATTCATTCAGCCCTGTTAGAATGGCAGAAAGGTCAGCCTGTCGTTCTAATACAGGTCCAGAGGTTTGGTGAATAGCCACACCCATTTCATTAGCCAAAATTCGAGCAAGCGTTGTTTTACCCAATCCGGGAGGACCATAAAGTAAAATATGGTCTAACGGCTCTCTTCTTTGCTTTGCCGCATGGATAGAGATCAACAATTTTTCTTTTACGGGTTCTTGCCCGGGAAAGTCCTGCAACCGCTGCGGTCGAATCTGTTCATCAAATACAGATTCATCTTCTATGGGTTCCGGTGCAAATATATGCTCCGAATTCATGAATGATGTCCTCCTTTCAGATATTGCAACGATGTCCGTATCAAATCTTCAACACTGGCATTGTCCCCTAATTGTTTTCTTGCAAATGTAACTGCATTTTTTGCCTCATTAGCAGAACAACCCATTGACAACATCGCTTGATATACCTCATCGGTATCAATAACTTTATCTTCCGGTGGGCTTAACAGGGCAGACAATTCCGTATCTTCTCCCATCTTATTACGAAATTCCAAAATTAATCGCTGGGCTGTTTTTTTCCCTATTCCCGGCGCTGTGGCTATCAAATTATAATCGTTCCCCATAACAGCCTGTCGGAATTCATTCACAGAAAGCGTAGATAACACAGCCATTGCCATTTTGGGACCTATACCACTTATGGAAACAAGTCTTTGAAATAGCAACTTCTGCTCATCATTCTCAAAAGCATATATATCTACGGAGTCTTCTCGCCATACTGTATAAACAGGGAATAGGGCTTCCTCATTCAAATGCACCTTATTTAATAAGTTAATAGGCACATTCAATAAATAACCCACTCCGTGAATATCCAATACCAATGTATTGGCACGAATTTTTGTTATAACTCCACGAAGATAGTCAAACATATATATTCCTCACTATAATCTAAATGTTTTAATAGCAAATATTAGGTGTTGTTCATGTATTATTATAGAATATCTATTATATTAATATATTTCTACAACAAGTCATAATATAAGGAAATATACATACTTTACGAATTTACATTATATCCTTTGTCTTCATTTTACAATATTTACTCGTTGACACATATATAGGTAAGGACTTTCATTATGAAAATAAAATCTTTTTCCATATTTTTTGTTTTGTTCTTATTAGTTCTATCTGACTACTCTCTTTCAGAACCCCAGAGTAATAAACAACAACCAACGAATGTAGATATTCAGGACGCTCAGGATGTCTCTTCTACTCAACAAGTATCGCCCATAGAAGTCCAAATAAAAGACCATAAAACGCAACAGACATCTACTCTGGTAATTAATCCTAATGAAAAATTATATCGAGAAATACAGGAAATGAAAATCTCTCTGCAACAGATACAACAAACATTAGATTATTTAGTGAATCATGTTATCGCTGACCTTGAAGCAGAAAATCAACAATTAAAAGCCACTTTACAAACTTACGGTTTAACCCCTATTCCTCAGGATACAGTCCGCAAATCATCTTCTAAATATATCCCTGGAAGCCCTACAAATGAGGGTATTAATCCTCCAATTCCATCCTTGGACACTGATACAAAGATAGAAAATAATATTACGCCGCCTCAAGAATTTTATTTCCGCGTACTGGAGGAATGGGGAAGAAATCCTGATGTTGTAAAACAAATGAATTCGAATGCACCAACAATCAAAGGAATTATCGGAGTAGTTCCTTATGGAAGCCCAAAAGAAAAATTACAAGAGTTAGCCCGTGAACTTCGATTGAAATACGATAAATACGACAATATCAATATTGAAATCTTTGATGATGAGGCTGCAGCAAAAGAATACATAGAAAAAAATATAAAGAATAAAGAACATAATGTTTTAAGTATTTCCAAGCACAAAGAGACTGGGCGGGATATAATTTCAATTTACGGTATTAACGAATCCAATCTCACTTCTCTTGAATCAAGCCTACCTCCTGAGAATTAATCTGTAAAAATAAAAAACAATTTGACATTATCCATACAATTATGGTATTACTTTTATATGCATTAGTAATACTATAAAAACAACTTGAACTCATCAGGAGGATTAAACATGAAAAGAACAGGCTTCACTCTCATCGAACTTCTTGTCGTCATCGCAATCATTGGTATCTTAGCCGCTATATTACTTCCTGCTTTAGCAAGGGCACGAGAAGCAGCACGCAGATCGAGTTGTCAGAACAATCTGAAACAATTTGGACTATCCTTTAAAATGTATGCTAACGAAGCAAAAGGTGAAAAATTCCCTCCACTTCAACCTTTCACAAATCCCAATGGTGCTCCTTTATTCGCCGCACCCGACCCTGATGGCTTCTTCCCCGAATATATGAATGACCTGAATACCGCAAAATGCCCCTCGGATACAGCAATAGATGCTGCAGGACAATATGTTGCCGCACGCATCCCTGATGGTTCCATTGAAGACCATATTAAAGCCGCTGAAGCCAATGGCGATTTACTTAGTCAACGATATTTCCGTGCTGCCGCATTAGGTCGTTCTTATTGGTATCATGGCTTCGCTATTACAAATGTTGAGGAATTCTACGGAATGTGGAACGCAACAGGAACACTTGGAGAAATAGAAATCATTCCACCCGGAACAATTATTGGTGTAAACCCTGTAACCGCTCCTGTAAAAAGAAAAAATTTTGATAACGATATCCCCGTTACTACCAAACTACCCTGGACTGCCATTCTTGGAAAAGGTTTTGCCACAACCAACAATTGTGCCCGTTTACGCGAAGGTATTGAACGATTTGCTATTACAGACATAAACAATCCCACAGCCTCTGCTCAAGCTCAAAGTGAAATTGTAATCATGTTTGACACTTTTGGAAATCCAAATGACTCTGCAAATACAGCCGGCGGGGTTGTCTTTAACCACATGCCCGGTGGATGTAATGTCCTCTACATGGATGGGCATGTTGAGTTTATCCGTTATCCAAACAAGTTCCCCATCATTGACAATAAAGAGCATAACTACGGGATACCCAGACAGGTAGGGCATTTTGGATTACAATAATATTCAGGATTTATAGGACATGAAACCTTTTACACTAATTACTTCTTATAGGCTCCTAATCGTTTTAGCAGTGCTGTGCAATATGTGGGGCGGTTTTCTCTTATCGCCCCACATGTATGCAGATGAACCTCTCGTTGTTGGAACCTCTGCAATACACTCTGCTGTTAAAGACCTTAGCGGGAAAGATTCCGAATTAGCCATTGTTGTCCCACCCGACTTATGTCCGGGACATTTTGACCTTAAACCCGGCGACATAGAAAAATTTATCAATGCTAAGTTAGTTATATTACATACCTGGCAAAAAGATTTACCTGCTATTAAAAGCCTTATTCACGGGACAAATCCACCACCTGAAAAAATTGTATATATTCAGGTTGAAGGTAATTGGTTACTCCCCAAAAACTACATTAAGGGATTGGAACAAATTGGCAAAGTTTTAATAAAAGCAGGTTTACTTTCCGAAGAAGATTTCAAAAAACAATTTGAGAAAAGAAAAAAAGAAATTGTTAGTTTTGAGCAACAAGTCCTCAGCAGCGTAAAAGAAATCCAACCCGAAAATATTCCTGTTATTGCATCTGTTTTTCAGAGTGACTTTGTCAAATGGTTAGGCTTTAAGGTGGTTGACACATTTCCGCGAGCCGAAGAAATAAACCTCTCCCTTTGGGGAAACCTTTTAAAAAAGGGAAAAGAAGAGAATGTAAAAATTGTTGTTGAAAATCAACAAAGTGGCGAGATAGACCTCGTTAAACGACTATCCACAGAACTAAATGCTCAGTCTGTTATTTTGTCCGGTTTCCCTTATACATGTTCAAGTTGCAATTCATGGGAGGCAAGTGTGCAAAATAATATAAATTCCTTACTGGAAGCCCTTAAAAAGATAAATTAAAAATTGATTGCAATCCCATGACCATAGAAGAAAACTCTAAATATGTAATTGAACTACAGAATATAAGTGTCTATTACAACAGTCATACGGCACTTGACAATGTAACACTTTCGTTTCGTCAGGGGGAATTCGCTGTTATTTTAGGTCCTAATGGTTCAGGAAAAACAACCTTGCTAAAAGTCCTATCGGGTTTATGTAAAATTCAAAAAGGCTCCGTAAAAATTTTAGGACAAACTCCATCCTATTATAATTTCCTATTACGGAGAAAGATTGCTCATGTAGCACAGATAGAATCTATTGACCCCAGACTCCCGATAACCGTTCGAGAATCCGTAGCCGCAGGAAGGGCAGGTATATGCGGATTAGGCAGACCGCTTACCCGAGTAGATTGGCAACTGGTAGATTCTTTGATGGAACGGGTTGGTATATCCCATCTTGCCAACAAGCCGATTGGACATCTCTCCGGCGGAGAACGGCAAAAAACAGCCATTGCCCGCGCACTCGCACAGCAGGCTCCCATTCTACTACTTGATGAACCTACTGCTTCTATTGACCCTATCGCCCAAAAAGATATTTTAGATTTATTAGAACATAAAATAGATTTACATTCCTTTACCACTTTGTATGTTACTCATGAAATAGCGATGATGCCCAATCGTTGTGACCGTATCATTATGTTACAAAAAGGTAAAGTTTGGGCTGATGGTAAGCCCGAAGAACTGTTACTTGAAGAGAAGTTAGAGGAACTCTATGGCGGAAATGGATTTTGTTGCTCAAGCAGATTTGGGTTTCATCATTCACATCATTAAAAGAGAATTATATTCATGCACGAGATATTAGGAATACCTGAATATTTATGGCGACCCATACTTGCAGGCTTTTTTTCTGGGATTGCTTGCAGTATAGTCGGCGTTTTCATTGTGACGATGCACCTTTCCTTTTTAGGGATTTGCATTGCTCACTCCGCTTTCACTGGTGCATTATTCAGTCTTTGGATAGGCTGGAATCCTCTGGCAGGAGCCATTCTTTTTAGCCTTATTGCATCCGCCATTGTCGGACCTTTGGCTGACCGTGGCGAATTAAGCCCTGATACCTCGACGGGAATTGTTTTCTCTACCATGTTAGGACTGGCTTTCCTCTTTTTAGGGCTTATACCCGGTTCCAAAGCAAGTGCATTGAGCCTTTTTTGGGGAAATATCCTGACCGTTTCAAGGACGGATATTATCATTTTGGCAGGAATTGCTACCCTCCTGATAATCCTGTTTACTGTTTTCTATAAAGAAATACATATTGTCTTATGCCATCGGCAAGTAGCCATTTATGTAGGGATTCCCTCCGCACTTATCTTCTACTTACTTATTATTGCTACAGGCTTAACCATTGCTGTTTCCCTACAGACTGTTGGCGGATTGCTCATCTATAGCCTGTTATTAAATCCTTCCGCATCGGCGTATCAACTCACTTACCGATTCAAATACATGCTAATCCTATCCATCCTGTTTGGAATTATCTCCTGTTGGGGTGGCATTGCCATATCCTACAAATTCAATCTACCAACAGGGGCAACTATCATACTCATATCCTCTTTTATATTCATTCTCTCCGCAATTTTATCACCGAAAAAACAAATAAAAAGGGTAAAAAATGTGTAGTATTCCAATCCAAAACCATCCTCATACACACTCACACCATAAAGAAATAGAACACTTCTTCAACCATCACGCTCCCAACTGGGATAGTTATAAAACGGAAGTGGAACTGCAAGCCATCGAAAATCTATTAAACCTTGTAAATATTCCGCCAAACAGCATCATCATTGACATCGGTTGTGGAACAGGAATCCTTGTCCCCTATCTTCTCAAACGCATAAAACACAACGGATTACTTATCGAAACAGACCTTTCTCCCCAGATGATTCAACATGGCAAAACTAAGTTCAAAACCAACCCCTATACCGCCTGGCTCATAGCTGATGCCCACGATCTACCTCTCAAAGCCCATTCCGCAAACGCTATTATCTGCTTCTCCGTTTTCCCTCACTTGATAAACCAACAAAAAGCAATGATAGAACATGCTCGAATCCTCGCCCCTGACGGGATTTGGGTCCTTTGCCACACAAAACCACGAAGAGAAATCAATAAATTTCACAAAAACCTCGGCGGTATCGTCGGAAATCACATCATTCCCAACAAAAAAACCATCCTCAACATGCTCAAACAAGCCCACCTCAAACTCCAATACTTCCAGGACAACTCAAACGGCTACCTCCTCATCGCATCACCCCACCCGAATAAATAACTCCACAAAAATGCGAATTTTAGTTGCTGTGAACTATAGGTAACCATATTTAAAATTGACTAAGTTTCCGAAAACATAGACGATTTTAAATTAATTAATGATAAATATATAGGATTATTTTAGTTTATGGTAAATAGAAAATGAATCTTAATTTTCATTTCAATTTTTGATATAATAGTAATTGAAATTATATTCAGTTTATGTTATAATATAAACTAAAATTAGTTTTAGTTTATATTATAGTTGAAATTAAAATTTAATTTTGGTTATAATAGCAACTAAAATTTATTTCAGTTTATATTATAACTGAAACTAAAAAAGGATATTTTATTTATGGAAAGAACTAAAATAGAACAATTTTATACTCGTTGGCAGACTGTCTTATCACAAAGGATTGATGGGTATATCTACGATGAGAACAAAAAATTATTACCAACTCGTTTTATATTTTCAAAATTCAAAAAGATAATAGAGAGATTTTTAGGAAATGAACTTTCGGAAATTGAAAAAATTATTTTAATGCCTGGACTCAGGGGAATAGGTAAAAGCACTCTTTTATCGCAGATATTTGCTCTTGAAAAATTTTTGAAAATGAATGAAGATAGAGCAATTCTGGAAAATATCGGGAAGTTGGATGAAAGATTATATCTTGATGTCAGTCAATTGCACGCGGAACAAATTACCTTAAATGATTTTTTTAAATTTTACGAGGAGATAAAAGGATTTCACTTTGAGAAACCGTATAAAAAAATTCTGATTCTTCTGGACGAAGTCCATTTCGATGAAAATTGGGGTTTATTTTTAAAAAATCTTTTTGATAGAACGAAAGGGCATAAGGATGTTTTAGTAATAGCCACAGGGTCATCCGCATTAGAGATAAATATGATTGCTGATTTACCCAGACGAGTGGATGTATGGAATATTTTTCCGATGAAATTTAATGAGTACCTTATCTTAAAATACGGGAAATATCCTTTGCACGGATTGTCGGAAGAACTTCAGGATATAATTTTTAACTCTTGCAATGCAACGGATGTATTCAGAAAACTTCAGATGGAAGAAAATAAAATAAACAGATATTATGTTAATGAAGTGCCATCCGGTTCTGAAAACGACTTTTTTGAATTGGGCGGTTTTCCTTCTGCGGTAAAAATTGAAAACAAGCAAAAGGCTATTGAAAAAATAAGAAGCGTAATAGATGGTATTGTCGCCAAAGACATTCTTAAACTAAAGAAATTTGAAACGCATACCCTTGCCAAGGTCAATGATCTGCTTTATCTTCTGGCACAGTCTGATGTAGTGAGTTATCAAAAACTACAGGGTGCCCTTAAAATTCAGGGTTCGGAAACATTAGAAAACTTGCTTGAGGTTTTGATAATGTCCGGATTATTAATCAAAGTCAGGACATACGGTCAAACATACGGTAGCACAAGGAAAACCCCAAAATTCCTTTTTATAACGCCCTCTTTAAGGTCGGCAATATTAAACAATATCTACCTTTCTGGTACAGAAGGCAAAAAATTAGAAGATTACTTTACTTTAATCTTCCAAAAAGATATTAAGGCTAATCAGCAATTTGGGGGGCCACAATTGTTTTACGACATTGCCGAAGGCGGAGCAGATTTTGTTTTAACTTTAAAAGACAGAAGTAATATCGTTATTGAACTTGGTTTCAACAAAGAAAAAACAAAACAAGTTGAAAGAACAATGAAAAAAGTTAATAATGCAAACTATGGTTTAGTTTTTGGTAGTGATAATTTGGAACTTGTAGAAGATTCTATTGTTAAAATTCCATTAAGGTTTTTAATGCTTATTTAACCATGCTTTACGAAACTTTTAATATACCAAAAAATGCTTACGGACAGGACTTTTCTACATCGCGAATCAGCGATAATATAGTCCTGAGTCTTAATCCTAAATTTGCGTTCCGAAAGTATCCAAAAAAAGCACCGGAACTGAAAAAACTAAATCCTATCAAAGAAAAAGCAGAAAAGAGAATTGAAGAAATCTTAAATAATATCTGAGGAGAAAGTTAGATATGAAAGAACAACAACCCAAAAACATAGTTATTTACAAAACGAAAGAAGGTCCTGAGTTAGAAATAAAATTCGAGGAAGAAACATTATGGCTTACACTTAATCAAATCGCTTTACTTTTTGGAGTGCATAAAGCAGCAATATCAAAGCATATTAAAAACATTTTTACATCCGGAGAACTTGACCCGGATTCAACTGTTTCCAAAATGGAAACAGTTCAATTTGAAGGGGACAGAAGGATAAAAAGGCAACTGACTTATTTTAATCTCGATGCAATAATTGCTGTTGGCTACAGGGTTAACTCATTTAGGGCGACTCAATTTCGTATCTGGGCTACAAAGGTTTTAAAAAATTACCTTGTCCAGGGATATGCCATAAATGAAAAAAGATTATTAGAACAAAATCAAAAATTTAAAGAACTCCAAAAAACCATTGATTTTATAAAACAAAAATCTAAATTACCCGAATTAAAAGACCAGGCAGAGGAACTTTTGTCTTTAATTAGCCAGTATACTAGTTCTTTTACACTTCTCTACCAATACGATGAAAATAAAATTACAACCTATAAAACAAAGAAATCAAAATTCATTTTGAAATACGACGAATGTAAAAATTTAATAGAAAAATTGAAGCAAAAACTTATTGAGAAAAAAGAGGCAGGCAATCTGTTCGGAGTAGAAGTGAATGATAAATTTAAATCAGTTATAGGTGTAATTTATCAGACTTTTGATAAAAAAGAACTTTATAGCACCCTTGAAGAAAAAGCAGTAAATCTGTTTTATTTAACAATTAAAGACCATCCCTTCGTTGATGGAAATAAAAGAATAGCATCATTTCTTTTTGTTTATTTTTTAGATAAAAACAATTATTTGTTTAAAAAAAGTGGCGAGAGAAAAATTACTGATACAACTTTAGTTGCACTTGCATTACTTATTGCTACAAGTAAACCAGAAGAAAAAGATATTATGACTAATATTATTACAAATTTATTAAAGGATTAATTAAAAAAACTGTAAAGCATGAATAATACAGGACTTTTCAGATAAAAATTTCATAATACCATGAAGAACATCAAAAAAAGATGAACAAAAATATTTTCAAACTTTACATACCCTACTTTTCCATTTTGAGGACTTGATATTAAATCGGTTAACAAAATCATCACTACGAATGATACGAATATATACGAATAATAAAGAATGGAAGAGCATTCATCATACATTTGCAAACTCGTGGCAAAAAGCCTTAGCCAGGCGAACATGGTTTCCCTCAATTTTTATATCATTATTCGCCCAGAGAAACAAATCTAAAATTTGTTATATTCGTGATAAAAATATAATCATCCCAAAATTATGTGATAGGGTATCTTTACTAAAAAGGAGAGTATAGATGAATATCTACCTTATAAAAATACAAATCTGTTCCCTATGTCCTACAGGTTATCAATTTAGAAAAATCGTTCTCGGGGAGTTTTTCCAAAGTCCTTAAAGAATTAGAATCAGCAATCTGCTTACACCCTGCAGAAGTATAAATATTATTTTACAGTCAAAACAAATAGTAATGCCGGTATCCAAAACTTTTTCATTTCAAATAGTATCTTCTATTTTTGGTATAATTTTTACCAATTATCTTAAACAATACAAGAAAGGGCATACATAATGAATACGGGTATTTCTATTTTTGACCTGACGGGAAAAGTTGCGGTTGTAACGGGTGGTGCGGGTGTTCTTGGCAAGGGTATGGCAGAAGGTTTAGCAAGTGCCGGTGCCTCGGTAGCAATTGCGGATGTTATGCTTGACAAAGCCCAACAACTAAAACAAGAGATCGAAAGTCAGGGGGGGAAAGCACTTGCCTTGTATATGGATGCCTTCAATAAAGAGACCATTGAGGAATGTGCGCAAACAATAGTCAAAGAATGGGGAAAAATTGATATTTTAGTCAATGGTGTAGGTGGAAATATGAAACAAGCCACAACCTCGCCCGAATTAAGTTTTTTTGATATACCTGCGGATGCTTTCCAGAAAGTTGTTAGCCTAAATCTATTAGGCGGGGCAATTATCCCTTCTCAGGTATTTGGTAAATATATGGTGAAAAATACGGAGGGCGGTTCTATCATTAATATTGCGTCTATGAACGCTATTCGCCCATTAACGCGTATTCCTGGATACAGTGCTGCAAAATCGGCCGTTGCCAATTTTACACAGTGGTTAGCCGTCCACTTTGCACAGGAATATAATCCCAAATTAAGAGTTAATGCTATAGCCCCGGGCTTTTTCCTCAGCGAACAAAATCGCTATTTGTTAATTGATGAAAAGACAGGAGAACCTACCCCTCGTGGTAAAACCATATTAGCCCACACACCTATGGGTCGTTATGGAGACCCATCAGACCTCATTGGGACACTCATCTGGCTTGCCAGTGATGCATCAAAATTCGTCACAGGCATCATAGTTCCTGTTGACGGTGGTTTTTCAGCCTTTTCTGGTGTATAAAAAAACAATATATCAAAAAAAGAAGGAATAAAAAATGAAAGAAGATATTCAAAAATTATTAGATCACAAACCGACATCATCATTTTTAGTAGCCATTGATTCCGATGGTTGTGCCTTTGACACTATGGAGTTAAAACAAAAAGAATGTTTTACTCCAAATACAATTAAGTACTGGAATCTACAAGCCATTTCTAAATATGCCCGCGAGGCATGTGAATTTGTAAATCTCTATTCCAAATGGCGCGGAGCCAACCGTTTCCCTGCTCTTATTAAAGTTTTTGACCTTTTATCTGATTGGGACAAAGTGAAAGCAAGAAAAGTCCAAATACCTTATACCCCAAACTTACGAAAATGGATTGAAACCGAAACAAAATTAGGCAATCCTGCATTGGAAGCCTACTGCAAAGAACATCCCGAGCAGGAAGACATGCAGATAACACTCCAATGGAGCAAAGCCGTCAACAAGACAGTTGAAGATATTGTTAAAGGCGGTTTACCTCCTTTCCCCTATGTGGAAGAATGTCTCCAAAAATGTCAGGGGAATGCTGATATTATGGTGTGTTCACAAACTCCGACAGAAGCATTAGTCCGCGAATGGCAAGAACAAGACCTTGCGAAGTATGTTTTCGTTATATGTGGACAGGAAATAGGAACAAAGGCTGAACATATAAAGTTCGCTTCCGAAAATAGATACGAAAAAAATCACATCTTGATGATTGGCGATGCCTATGGTGACCTGAAAGCGGCTCGTGCTAATAACGCACTATTTTTCCCTATTAACCCCGGTCATGAAGAAGAGTCCTGGCAACGACTTTATGAAGAAGGATTAGACCGTTTCTTCAACGGCACCTACGAAGGGGAATATGAGGCTTCACTTATTAAAGAATTCGATAAATATCTTCCCGAAACTCCGCCTTGGAAAAGATAACCATTTACCAATAAAACAATTATCCCAAATATGTTAATTATTGCAGATGAAAATATTCCTTATGTAAAAGAAGGTTTCGCTGAATTCGGTGATGTGATCACAGTTCATGGAAGAAAAATCACAAAAGATATAATCAAAAATGCGGACATCCTGTTAGTTCGTTCCATCACAAAAGTTAATGCAGACCTTCTTGAAGGAACTTCCATTCGTTTTGTAGGAACCGCCACTATTGGTTATGACCACATTGACCTCGCTTATTTAAACTCGAAATGTATTACCTTTTCCAGTGCGCCCGGTTCTAATGCCAACAGCGTAGCGGAATATGTTGTTTCTGGATTACTACAACTGGAACGAAATCACGGATACAAATTACAAGGTAAAAAAATAGGGATTGTAGGTGTAGGAAATGTAGGCTCTCGTGTTGCTAAGAAGATCCCCGCTTTAGGACTATTCCCTGTACTTTGCGATCCACCTCTTGCAGAGAAAATGAATAATCATCCATTATTTGAACCCTTTGAAAATATTTTGGATTGCGACATTATCACTTTCCATGTTCCGTTAGAAAAAACAGGTCAGTATCCCACCTACCATATAGCAGATAAAAATTTTTTCTCAAAACTAAAAAAAGGCACTGTGCTTATTAATACATCCCGTGGTGCAGTTGTAGAAACGGAATCGTTGTTGAATGCAATTGAGCAAAAAATCATTTCTCATTCAATCATTGATGTCTGGGAAAACGAACCCAATATAAACATTGACCTGTTAAAAAAAGTAACTATTGGAACTCCTCACATAGCAGGATATTCCTTTGATGGCAAGGTAAACGGAACCTATCAGTTGTATGTCTCTCTATGTCGTTTTCTAAATCGAACACCAACATGGGACTACAAAAAAAATCTACCTGACCCACCCTACAAAGAAATCCCTGTATCAGCAAATGAGCCTATGCCCATCCATTCCATAGTCCACAAAATATACGACATAACCATAGATGATAAAGCGTTACGAGAAATACTGAAAAAAGATGAAAATGAACGCGGTCCTTTTTTCGACCTTTTACGAAAAAATTATCCCATACGGAGGGAATTTCATAACACATCTATCCGTTTAAATCAAGATAATCTTATTTTAGCAAACCAATTGGAAAGATTGGGCTTCAAAGTCATAAAGGACAAAAAATGATTCAACAATGCGTTGCAGAAAAAGGTTTTTTAAAACCCGAAGATATTTCTCAATTTGTCCATAAAATCTGTTCCGAATTAGATGTTCAGGGGAAGAAAGTCCTTGTTATCATTCCTGACCAAACCCGCAGTATGCCCATGCCCTTAATGTTTCATGTCTTAACAGAAGCACTATCTAAAAAAGCCAATAAATTGGACTACATTATTGCATTAGGTACACATCCCCCTTTACCTGAAGATATGATTTGTAAACTTTTAGGTATCACACACGAAGAAAAACATACTATCTACAAAGACATCAATATTTTCAATCATGCATGGCAAGACCCAAATGTTTTACATCTTTTAGGGGTTATATCTAAAGAGCAGATTTACGAATTTTCCAATGGCTTGCTTAATCAGGAAGTCCCTGTCCAGATTAACCGTATAATTCTTGATTACGATATTCTCATTATCGTAGGACCTGTATTCCCTCATGAAGTCGTCGGCTTTAGCGGTGGAAACAAATATTTCTTTCCGGGAATTTCTGGTCCCGACTTCTTAAATGTATTCCACTGGTTAGGAGCCTTAATCACAAATATTAAGATCAATGGCGTTAAACACACCCCTGTCCGCCGATTAATAGATTATGCAAGTAGCATGATAAAAAAAGAAAAATACTGCTTTGCATTAAATGTCGAGCATGATAAAACCCGTGCTATCTTTTTTGGAACACCCGAAGAAGCATGGAGTATTGCGGCAGACCTATCCGAAAAAACACACATCATCTACAAACCTCGCACTTATCATTCCGTTCTGGCAGAATCACCCCTTATGTATGACGAAATCTGGACGGCAGGGAAATGCATGTATAAGTTAGAACCCGTTGTCGCTGATAATGGAGAACTCATCATTTACGGACCGCATATCAAGGAAATTAGCGTTACGCATGGGCATTTAATTCGTAAAATTGGCTACCATACCCGTGATTATTTCCTTGCACAAATGGATAAATTCCGCGACATTCCCGGTGGTATTTTAGCCCATTCTACACATGTCCGCGGAATAGGAACTTATACCGACGGTATCGAAAAACCACGAGTAAAAGTAACCTTAGCCACATCCATTCCTAAAGAAATATGCGATGAAATTAATTTAGGTTATCGAGACCCAAATGCAATAAATATAGAGGATTGGAAAAATCGAGAAGACGAAGGAATTCTCTTTGTTCCACAAGCGGGGGAAGTCCTCTACCGCGTGAAAGAATAATCATTGTGTACTTTCACATAATAAACTCAATCATTTAAAATACTCTTTATAAAATAAACTTTGGAAAGGAGATAAATAATGCCTAAAAATGTTATCGTTGCTCAATCGGGTGGACCCAGCCCTGTAATTAACAATTCACTTCGCGGTGTCATAGAAACTTGCAAAATGTTTCCTGAAACATTCGGCACAGTTTACGCTGGCTGGCATGGAATTGAAGGAGTTATTAAGGAAGAACTTCTGAACCTATCCGAACAAAATCCCGAAGAAATTGCTTTGCTTCGACATACCCCCGCCGCAGGTTCAATAGGCACATGCCGTTATAAATTAAAAAAAGGACAGGATGAGGATTATCAACGCATTATTGATGTAATGAAAGCCCATGATATTGGTTACTTCTTTTATATCGGCGGAAACGATTCCATGGATACAGCAAACAAAGTAAGCAAGTTAGCCATAGAGCAAGGTCTTGATTTAGTAGCAGTAGGTATTCCCAAAACAATAGATAACGATGTAGGAGATTCCGAATTTAAACTTATTGACCACACTCCGGGTTACGGGAGCGTTGCCCGTTACTGGATGTGCATGGTTCAAAATGCAGAAGAGGAAAATCGCGGTTCCTGCCCTGCAGACCCTGTGTTAGTATTACAAGCTATGGGTAGAAAAATTGGATTTATTCCCGCATCGGCACGCTTAGCTGACCCAGACCGACAAATACCCCTGCAAATATATATGACCGAATCGAAGGTTACTCCCGAACAGATGTGTGACCTTGTAAACGACGAACTCAAACGAAGTGGCCGTTGCATCATCGTAGTAAGTGAAGGCTTTGAAGTGGGTGAAATCGGCGAACTTAAAGACAGTTTCGGGCACACCCAATTTGGTTCTGCAAAACTAACTGCAAGCCAAAAAATCGTAAACCTACTTAATGAAAAAGGATTAGCAGTTCGTGGTTCTGCCCGTGGACAAGTCATGGGAACAGACCAACGCTCCTCTGCTATTTATGCTTCTACAGTAGATTTGGACGAAGCCTATAATGTAGCCCAGAAAGCAGTCCTTATTGCATTAGAAGGTGAAAACGGCTGGATGGCAACTATATTAAGAACACCAGGGACTATTTATCATGTTTACTACGATAAAGTTCCTTTAGAAAAAGTAGCCAATTCGGAAAGAACCTTCCCCGAAGCCTGGATTGCCCCTAATAGAATAGATGTTACGGATGAATTCATTAAATATGCTATGCCTCTGGTCGGAGAAGAATGGGCAAGTGTACCGTTAGTGAACGGAAGACAAAGATTTACTCAGTTCAAACCCATTTTCGCCGATAAAAAACTCCCTGCTTATATCCCGCAGGGGCATCGGAAATAACATTTACGATATAATTCTATTACAAACTAAAACTTTTATAAATACAAAAGGAGAATTGTATGAGCGAACTTAAAGATATTGGATTGGTAGGTTTAGCCGTAATGGGCGAAAATCTGGTATTAAACATGGAAAGTAAGGGATTTAGTGTCGCTGTATTTAATCGCACCGTATCCAAAGTAGATGATTTCATCAATGGTCGTGCAAAAGGGAAAAATATAAAAGGCTGTCATTCCTTACAAGAACTTGTTAATAGCCTTAAAAAGCCACGAAAAGTTATGCTCATGGTCAAAGCTGGTCAGGCAGTAGATGATTTTATTGAACAACTTATCCCATTATTAGACCTGGGAGACATTATTATTGATGGAGGAAATAGTCATTTCCCGGATACAACCCGTAGAACAAAATATTTAGAAAGTAAAGGACTTCTCTATATAGGCACAGGTGTTTCGGGTGGAGAAGAAGGGGCATTGAAAGGTCCTTCCATGATGCCCGGAGGTTCTCCTCAAGCATGGGAACATGTTAAAAATATCTTCCAATCTATTTGTGCAAAAACTCCCGAGGGGGAACCCTGTTGCGATTGGGTAGGCGAAAATGGAGCCGGGCATTTTGTGAAGATGGTGCATAACGGTATTGAATATGGTGATATGCAAATGATATGCGAGACATACCACTTAATGAAGCAAGGGCTGGGATTGTCCAATGAGGAAATGCATCAGGTTTTTTCAGAATGGTATGAAGGTGAATTGAATTCATACTTAATTGAAATTACACGCGACATCCTTGCCTACAAAAATGAAGAAGGGCAATATGTTGTTGACCTCATTTTAGACACAGCCGGACAGAAAGGCACCGGGAAATGGACTGTTATTTCTGCATTAGATGAAGGACAACCTCTAACTGCTATTGCGGAAGCCGTTTTTGCACGGTGCCTATCCGCAATTAAAGAAGAACGCATAAAAGCCAGTCAAACATTACAGGGAAAGGTAACTAATTTTACAGGTGATAAGAAGCAATTCATTAACGACCTTCGCAAAGCCCTTTATGCTTCTAAAATTGTAAGTTATGCTCAGGGTTATCAATTGATGCGTTCTGCTGCAAAAACTTACAATTGGAACTTAAACTATGGTGGCATTGCATTAATGTGGCGGGGAGGTTGCATCATCCGTTCTATATTTTTAGGCAAAATCAAAGAAGCATTCGACCGAAACCCCAATTTAGAAAATTTATTATTAGACCCGTTTTTTGCAGGTATCGTCAATGATACACAGGATAGTTGGCGTCGAGTTGTTTCTACCGCAGTTCAATTGGGAATTCCTGTTCCAGCTATCAGTTCTGCATTATGTTATTTTGATGGTTATCGGAGTGCATGGCTTCCTGCAAATCTCCTTCAAGCACAACGCGATTATTTTGGTGCTCACACTTATGAACGGGTAGACAAACCCAGAGGCGAATTTTTCCATACCAACTGGACGGGTCGTGGCGGTTCAACTTCTGCTTCAACATATACCGTGTAATACTTATGAGTGAACTCCATCCTGCAATACTCGCATTATTAGCAACACTATTTACATGGTTTATGACACTATTAGGGGCTTTGCCTGCTTTGTGGTCAAAGCCCATTCCCCAAAAACTCCTTGACGGAACATTAGGAATGGCGGCAGGAGTAATGATTGCGGCATCCTTTTGGTCTTTACTGGAACCTTCCATCGAAATGAGTAAAGAAATGGGATTACCCTCTTGGTTACCTGCTGTCATTGGATTCCTATTAGGAGGTTTTGCTCTGTGGGCTATGGACAAGATACTACCCCATTTGCATCAGGGGTTATCCATTGAAAACGCAGAAGGTATTCATACCAATTGGAGAAGAAGTACCCTTTTGGTAATGGCTATTACTATGCATAATATTCCCGAAGGATTAGCCGTAGGTGTTGCTTTCGGCGCAACGGCATACGGTATTCCAGGGGCATCTCTAACCGGTGCTATTGCTCTTGCTATTGGCATCGGCTTGCAAAATTTACCCGAAGGCACTGCAGTGGCTCTACCTCTTCGTCGAGAAGGCTTATCTCCATGGAAAAGTTTCTTTGTAGGACAACTTTCTGGTATCGTCGAGCCAATTGCTGGTGTACTTGGAGCACTCGCTGTTATAATTGCAAGGCCTGTTTTGCCGTTTGCATTAGCCTTCGCTGCTGGCGCTATGATTTTCGTCGTAGCAGAAGAACTTATCCCTGAAGCACAAAAAGAAGGCGATACTGACCTGCCTACTGTAGGTGTAATGTTTGGATTTGCTCTTATGATGTTTTTAGATGTGGCATTGGGATGAAAATAAATGAACGAACACAAACCTAAAATTTTTGTTACACGCAATCTTCCCGAAAGAGGTTTGGAATTACTCTTTCAAAACTTCGGAAAAGAAAATATAAAAATATATCCCGGTGAAACTCCCATTCCGTATGAAGAACTATTAGAAGAAGTAAAAGGAATTGACGCCCTTTTATGTTTGCTTACAGATAAAATAGACACTCAAATTATGGAACAAGCAGGACCTCAGTTAAAAATAATTGCAAACTATGCGGTCGGATTTGATAACATAGACATAGCCGAAGCAACGAAAAGGAAAATTGTCGTGACCAATACTCCCGGGGTTTTAACGGAAACTACTGCCGATTTAGCATGGGCATTACTAATGGCATCCGCACGCCGATTGGGTGAAGGGGAACGACTGGTTCGAGCATCTCAATGGGCAGGCTGGAATCCCACATTACTTTTAGGTATGGATGTACATGGGAAGACATTAGGTATCTTCGGTATGGGAAGAATCGGTCAGGCAGTAGCAAGACGAGCCACAGGATTTGATATGCGAGTGATTTACTATGATGTAACCGAGCCGAAACTACCCGAAGATATTAAAGCAACACCCGTGGATAAAGAAACCTTATTAAAAGAATCCGATTTTATATCTATCCATTGCCCCTTAACACGAAGCACCTACCATGCCTTCGGAATTGAAGAATTTAAACAAATGAAACGGACTGCCTGCATCATTAATACTTCCCGCGGTCCTGTAATTGATGAAGAAGCATTGGCTCAGGCACTTAAAGATGGTTTAATCTTCTCTGCTGGATTAGATGTTTTTGAAAAAGAGCCCGAAATTCATCCCGATTTACTAAATTGCCCCAACGCCATTTTAATACCTCATTTAGGAAGTGCTTCAGTCGAAACTCGATCTCGCATGGCAGAAATTGCTGCGCAAAATATCATTGCCCGTCTTAATGGAAAAACACCACCCAATCCCGTAAATCCTGAAGCCCTTTAACCGTATAAGCAAAAAAGATATAGTCTTACATCTCTCTATATCGGAAAAATACCCAGAGAACACCTACTGCAGATATAACACACAAAACCACAATTAAGTAAAATATTAGGGGATGATGTTGTGCAGGAATAGGGACATTCATAGAGAATAAACTTACAATAAAAGTCGGCACCATTAATGCAATAGTAATGATATTTAACAATTTCATTAATACATTCAAATTATTGCTTACAATAGAAGCCCGTGCATCCATCAGATTTGATAACACGGTGGAATGAATATCGGCTACACGAAAACACTGGTCATTTTCAATAATTAAATCATCTAAAAATTCTTTTCCTTCCTCACTCAAGCCAATCTTATCTGCACCTGCACGAAGTTTTGCAAGAATAAGCCCATTTCCATGAATAGCATTTAAGTAATAAACTAAACTTTTTTCTAACGCAAAAAGATTAATCAGGAATTTATTCTCTAAAGAACGATTAATGCGATACTCTACTTCTTCTGCCACCATATTTATTACTTTAAGATGTTCAATAAAGTGGGAAATACAATTATATATAACACGAAGTATTATATCCGGTGCTGATGATAACCCTGCCTGTGGTTTATTTGAAAACAATGGCGTATCCTCACTGGAAATGATAATAACCCGGTCTTTAAATAAAAACAATCCAATGGAAATGATCTTAAAATGATATTCATCTTCGGCGGAATAATTTTTGGGTTTTTTCACAATAAATGCTACATGGTCCTGTTCATATTCAACACGGGCAAGTTCATCGGGGTCTAATGCGGAATTTAAGGTATGTTCATCAATCTGGAGTCTATCAATAAGCATTTTTTTTTCGTCAATACCTGGCTGGATATAAACCTCAACAACAGACCCATTTTCTTCAGGGACTTCTACTATTTTACCTTGATGGATTTTATAAAATCTCCGCATGATTTCTCCCTTCTACTGATATTTCATGAACAAACTTAGTCCATGGGTGGATGTTCCTTCTGTTATTATTTAGTTTTTATACGATTTCCCCTACCCTACAAGATATTTCGTAGTAGATATTATAATCCTTTTAAATAATTTTCTTCAAAAAACTATTTCTTGCTTAATCGTTTCCTGATTCTATCTAATATATCTCCACAACTACCTATTACTACCTTTAAGATATAAAATGGATTGTATTTAGATGTTGTTTTTTCGACTTCCAATTCCTGTTTTTCTTTCCACAGTTTGTATAAATCCATCAATGCATCTCGGAATTCTTTTGCAGTTTGAAATCTTTCATCGGGATTACTTGCTGTGGCTTTATCTAAAAATTCATCGCATTCTCTGGGTAAATCCGGTTTTAGTTTAGAAAGTTTATCCCCCGGCTGAGGTCTTCTTCCAACCAGCATTTCAAAAAACATAATTCCTAATGGATAAATGTCTGCTCTTTTATCTACTCCTGCTGCGTTTTTTCTCTGTTCGGGTGCAGAATACTGAATTTTTCCTAAATTGGCACCAACCATCGTCAAAGGAGTCTGGTCATCTGTTAATTTTGCCAGACCAAAATCCATTAAGCGAACAGAGCCATCTCTGCAAACCATTATATTGTCTGGCGAGATATCTCTATGTATTGTAATTTTATGTGCATGCTCCAATGCATCCGCAATCAAAGCCAGAATACGAACTGTATTCCCAAATGATAAAGGTCCTTTCTTCATAATCCAGTCACGAACACTCCTCCCATCTACATATTCCATTGTATAAAACAACTGTTCCCCTTCAATTTGTGCATCAAATATCTTCACAATACAAGGATGATTCAATTGACGAACTGCTTCCACCTCGCGAAGAAATCGTGCTATGGCTCTCTGATTGTGTTGATACTGGGCTCGCATTAATTTCAGAGCCAATTTCTGATTTGTATGCCTATCCTGAACCAGAAACACCTTACCCATTCCCCCTCTTCCCAATGGCTTCAACACCTCATATCTATCCGCAATTATATATGTCTCATGCTCATTATTTGATTCAACACCTTTTGTCTCCAATGAATATCTCCTTCTCAGATGATTTTTCGCATAGCCTTCTTGTTATTATAATACCATTACTATCATACAAAACACCTAAATTTTTAATACAATTATGGATTTCACTTCTGCTCGAAAATCAATGGTTGAATATCAGTTAAAAGCTCGGGGTATTCAGGCTCCCAATGTGCTTCATGCTATGGAAAAAATCCCCCGTCATCTATTCGTCCCTGAAGAACTTCAAGAATATGCTTACGAAGACCATCCTTTAAGCATCGGTTGTGGACAGACAATATCCCAACCTTATATGGTAGCTATTATGACCGAACTATTAGAATTAAAGCCATCAGATAAAGTTTTAGAAGTAGGTACAGGCTCCGGCTACCAAACGGCTATTCTGGCTGAACTTGCTCAATATGTAATAAGTATAGAACGAATTCACGAACTCGCAGAAGAAGCAAAAAAACGGTTAACAAATTTAGGATATACAAATATAAAAATTATATGTGGAGATGGTTCCAAGGGTTATCCTCCGGAAAAATACTATGATGCTATTATTGTTACTGCCGGAAGCCCCGAAGTGCCCGAATCGTTGAAGAAACAATTAAATGAAGGCGGTAGGCTTGTCATTCCTGTGGGGGGGGCTAATCTACAGGTTTTATTAAAAATTATTAAACAAGGCAATGATTACTTAATTGAAAAACATACTTCCTGTATTTTTGTCCCTTTAATCGGTAGTGAAGGGTGGAGGAAAATCGGAGAAAATTAAAGTATGCAGAGATACCTATATATAAGTTAAAATATATACATCTCTTCTCTTTCCTATAAACATTATAAAAGAGTAACCCAGACGGGGAATCTGAAAGAATCAAAAAAAGCATGAATCAGGAGTATATAAGAAATTTTTGTATTATTGCTCATGTAGACCACGGGAAATCTACATTAGCAGACCGTCTTCTCGAATTTACAAAAACAGTGAGCGAACGAGAACTTCGAGAACAAACCTTAGACACTCTGGATATTGAACGGGAACGAGGGATAACAATCAAGGCGGTCTGTGTCCAGATGCAATATCTGCGAGATAATGGAGAACAATATACCCTTCATTTAATTGACACCCCTGGTCATGCAGATTTTTCCTACGAAGTTTCCCGTGCTCTTGCCGCCTGTGAAGGGGCTTTATTACTGGTAGATGCGACACAGGGAGTTCAGGCTCAAACCCTTGCTCATGCATATAAAGCAGTAGCACAAGGATTAGAAATAATACCTGTTATTAATAAAATTGATTTACCCAGTGCCGATAGTGAAGATACACGCCGTCAGATTGAAGAAGTATTGGGATTAGATGCTTCTGAGGCTATTTTAGCCAGTGCAAAAACAGGTATCGGAACAAAAGAAATTTTGGAAAGTATTATTCAAAAAATTCCCCATCCCAAAGGGAATACTGACGCACCTTTACGAGCATTAATTTTTGATGCCAAATACGATACCTATCGCGGGGTTGTGGTTTATTTAAGGGTTGTTGATGGCTCTCTACAAAAAGGGCAAAAAATTCTTTTCATGTCCAATGGCGTAAAATACGAAGTAGATGAAGTAGGAATTTTTACACCCAACATGCGTCCCCAAAATATTTTACACACAGGTGAAGTGGGATACATGATTTGTAATATTAAGAACATCAAAGATACAAAAATTGGAGATACCGTTACGGATGCTATCCATCCTGCAGAACAACCTCTACCGGGGTATGAACATGTCAAACCTGTTGTTTTTTGCGGTATGTATCCCGCTGTTTCCCAAGATTATGATGAATTAAGAGATGCCCTCGATAAGTTAGCACTTAATGATGCTTCTTTTGAATACAAGCCCGATAGTTCCGATGCCTTAGGATTAGGTTTTCGTTTAGGGTTTCTTGGACTTCTACACATGGAAATTATCCAGGAGCGATTAGAACGCGAGTTTGGACTAAACCTTGTAATGACCATGCCGAATGTTGCTTACAAAGTCTTGAAAACAGATGGAGAGGAAATCATTGTCCAAAAAGCCTCACAAATGCCCCAACCCAGTGAAATTGAAGTAATTGAAGAACCTTATATTCAAGCCGATATTATTTGCCCTGTGGAATACCTAAGTGCGGTAATTGATTTATGTAAAAAGAAAAGGGGTGTTCATGTTAAAGTAGATTATTTAGATGCCAAACGATGCCTTGCGGTATACCAATTACCCCTTGCTGAAATTGTGGTAGATTTCTATGATAAACTTAAAACCTGCACACGCGGTTATGGTTCGTTAGACTATACGATTATTGGCTATCGCCCCGGTGATTTGGTCAAATTGGATATACTCATTAATAACGATGTAATAGATGCTCTCTCCGTAATTGTGCATAAAGACCATGCTGTATATATGGGGAGAGCCTTAGCCAGTAAGTTAAGAAAACTGATTCCTCGCCAGCAATTTGAAGTTGTTATTCAAGCGGCTATTGCGAGAAGGATTATCGTGAGAGAAACAATTAAACCCATTCGTAAAGATGTATTGGCAAAATGTTATGGTGGAGATATAACACGAAAAAGAAAACTTCTTGAAAAACAAAAAGAAGGCAAAAAACGGATGAAACAGATAGGAGTTGTTGAAGTTCCTCAGGAAGCATTCATGGCTCTATTGAAGGTAAATGAAGAAGCCGAATAGGAATATAGCGAAGTGATAGACCCCAATCAAAATCTTAATGAAAATCCTCCTTTACCTGCAGAAGAAAATCTTGCTTTTCCTATTAAGAAAAATAATCTGTTAAAAAATATTCTACAAGCCATAACGGGACCCTGGACAAAGCGAAATCTTATCGAATGGATTGTCATTATCGGAAGTATTCTTTTTATAAAAGGTTGCGTTTTCGACCAATACCTTATTCCCAGTGGTTCTATGGAACCTACATTACACGGTGGAAATCTATTTACAGGAGACCGTGTCCTTGTAAATAAAACTATTTATGGATTAAGAATACCCTTTACGACCATCCGTCTTTACACATGGGATAAACCTCAACGGTGGGATATTGTTGTTTTTAAGTGTGTTGATAAAAAATCAGAACATTCTACTTTAATCAAACGGGTCGTTGGATTACCAGGAGAAAAAATACGCATCCGTAATGGAAGAATTTTAGTAAATGGAGAAGTAATTCCTTTTCCTTCTTCAATGCCTCCAAATATCTATTATTTGAATGATGAAGATTTAATATATCAATATAAAACCAATCCCGACCCAAGGGCAAAAAAAATTATCGAAGATATGAGGAAGAAATATCCCTACCGATATGGTTGTTTGGAGGAGGAAACCTTTTCACTAATTCCAGAAGGACATTACTTTCTTCTCGGAGATAATAGTCTCAACAGTGTAGATAGTCGAATTTATGGTTGGGTCCCCGAAAACCATATCATAGGTAGGGCATTTGCTATCTGGTGGCCCCCCAATCGCTGGAGAGATTTTACAGGATTTTCTTCAACGCTATGGGGAAAAATACTTCTTTATGTAATCCCTACTCTTCTAATTTTTCTTCTGATTGTATACATACTCACAAATAAAAAGCGTTCAATTACTTAAATTGGCAATTCGATAAAAACATAAAGGAAAAATTAAAATGGAAAAATATCAAAACAAACAGGATAAAGGAACTATAGGTGTGATAGGTCAAATTGTCCGTTTCTCCGGTATCATTACTATCCTAATAGGTATTTATGTTATTTATCGCAGTAATCAAGCCCAACCAGAGCCGTCAGAACCTTTATGGTGGATTGGATTAGGTGTATTCGTTGTGGGTTTGCATCTGTTCTTTTTCAGTAATATGCCGAAACAACAGATATATGAATGGCTGAAAAGTGAAAGTATCGCACTCGGATTAGCCTTACTAATTCGCTGGCCTATTGCAGAGCCATATAGAATTCCATCCAGTTCTATGGAACCCACATTACATGGTGATTTCCGCTTTGGTAAAGGAGACCGTGTTTTTGTCAATAAGTGGATATATGGAGTTCGTTTTCCTTTCTTAAACAAAAGGATATGGTATGGGAAAAAACCACAACGCTGGGAAATTGTTGTATTTAAAACGGTAGAAAACGATGCAAAACATAAAACTTTGGTAAAAAGGGTTGTAGGGTTACCGGGTGAGCGTGTTCATATTAAAGACGGGAAAATATTTATTAACGGGAAACCTTTAGAATTACCACCGGATATGCCAGATATTTATTACACCTCCGGACCCGTAGGAATTGGAGGAATGGAATACGGAATACGAACTGAAGATAAGTATTCATTGATACCAGAAAATTGTTATTTTGTATTAGGGGACAATAGTACATATAGTCGGGATGGCCGTTTCTTTGGTTGGGTACCAAATGAACATATTGTAGGTAGAGTAAGTTGTATCTGGTGGCCCCCATCTCGATGGAGAGACTTTACAGGTTTCAGCAAAACTTGGTGGTGGAAAGCACTTTGCTTACTTACTTCAATTTTTGTAATTATCCGTTTATTTTTTGCAAGGTCTGTTGTTTGGTATACATGGAATTCAGACAGGTTATATCATTATGTAGTAAATCAATTATCTTACGGCTTGAGATTACCTTTTACGAAGATATGGCTTTATACATGGAAGAAGCCCCAGAGAGGAGATATTGTTGCATATATAACACCCAAAGGAGTTGAGAATATCCCTTCAGAACTCGTCCTTTGTGGAATGGTTGTTGGTATTGAAGGTGATAAAGTTTCCATTCAAAATGATACCGTCCTCATTAATGGAAAAGAGTTAACCGATACTCCGTTCCCACTGGGAAAAATAGAATCTCCTTTCTCAAATCGAGAGGCACCATACGGTTCACTAAAGGACAAAGAACACAGTCTTGTGCCTGTTGGTAATGTATTTGTTATCTGGAATTTCCCCAAAAAGGAAATGGAAATCGCCATAGACAGTAGAACAATAGGTTGGATACCCGAAAGTTACATTCTCGGCAAACTTTCTTTTATCTGGTGGCCACTCACACACTGGAAAAAACTTTAATTACCAACTGACTTTATATATTTCTCCATATTTATGCTTTAAATAGGCAATGTATGGCTGATGAGATATGTCGGAACCGCAAATATCCTTAACAATATCTCGTGAACATTGTCTTCTTCCAACTTTATATACATGCTCCTTTAACCAATCGCGAATGGGAATAAAATCTCCTTGAGCAATTAACTCCGAAATATCTAATGTGCTTTTCATTTTTTCTGTTATCTGTGCTGAAAATAAATTTCCGAGTGTATAACTTGGGAAATAACCAAAACTACCGTGTGCCCAGTGAATATCCTGCAAACATCCATAGGCGTCATTAGGCGGTAGATAACCAAACAAAGACTTGAAAAGGTCGTTCCAACATTCAGGAATATCCGATACAGATAATTTTCCTTCTATTAAATCCTTTTCAATCCTGTACCGAAGGATAATATGGAGATTATAAGAACATTCATCTGCTTCAACACGGATACAATTCGGAAAAACACGATTTATTTCTTTATATATAATCTCTGGAGTTATACCTTCCAACTCCGAAGAAAAGTACTCTTTTAAAATAGGGAGAAGAAACTTGCAAAAGGGATAACTCCGACCAATAATATTCTCCCAGAATCTCGACTGAGACTCATGAATACCTAATGAGGGGGCTTGTGCTAAGCATGTGCCACGGTCTTCTTTACGAAAACCTTGCTCATAAAGAGCATGTCCTCCCTCATGAAGGGAACTAAAAATTCCCGAAAATAAATAATCAGGATTTAATCGCGTTGTAATTCGCACATCATATATATCAAAATTAGTTGTAAATGGATGAACAGAGCGGTCTTGTCTCCCCGAATTAAAATCAAAACCAATAGCATTCAACAAACGAAGTGTTATTTCCCATTGTTTTTCTGTATCCCAACTTTTCCCTTCAAAAACAGATTTCTCTATACCTCGTTGAAGAATTGTCTGATATATTTTAGATTGTTCTATTTCTAATTCATAAAAAAGTTTATCTAATAGTTTCGTATCTACACCTCGTTCAAAATCCTCTATTAAAGCATCGTAGGGAGAATTTGCATAGCCCAATAACTCTGCTTTTTCTCTACAAAGATTTATAATTGCTTCTAAATCTGTTTGAAATAAAGAAAAATCGGATTTGCTTCTCGCTTCTACCCATGAATGGTATGCTTTGCTTCTTGCTTGTGCAAATTTTCCTACCCATTGTTCGGGAATTTTTATTGAACGCTGATAATCATACATCGCTTCCCTGACCATTGCTCTGTCATCCGGGGCTAAATATTCCTGTCGTTCTATAAAATATACCAAATCATCGCCTAATAAAGGGTCTGTTTCTAATTTGTGTATCATCTCCGCTATTAATTTGAGTTGTTGTCCTCTACTTTCTGCTCCCCCGGGCGGCATATTTACTTCTTCATCCCATTGTAATAAAGCAAAAACAGCACGGAGATTTAAAATTTCGGACAGACGCTCTTTTAATTTCAAAAATCGTTCTTCTTGATTTCCCATCATGAACCTCTCCTCTTAAACTTCTAAAAATTATCGAGTAGATATAGGCTTGGAATTGTTCTCTAACTGCTTGCGGTATTTCTCTATTTTCTTCTTGATTTCTTCATTCTTAGGGTCAAGAACAGTCGCCCGTTCCCATTCTGCAATTGCCCGTTTTAAGTCTCCCTGTAATAAATACGCATCACCTAAGTGGTCCCGAAGCACGGCGTCATCCGTATCCATCTTATAAATGGCTTTCCGTATATACTCAATCGCCTTGTCCGCATTCCCCTGCCGATAATAAACCCAACCCAAACTATCCAGATAGAAAGGATTTTCCGGGTCAATCTTCAAAGCACGACGAATTAAATTTTCTGCTTCCGTTAGATTTACATTTTTATCCGCATACAAATATCCTAAGAAATTGAGCAATTCTGCATTTTCAGGATCTAACTCAATACATACTTTTAAATGTTTTTCTGTATTCTCAAATTGTTTCAATTTGTCATAACAAATTGAAAGATAGTAGTGAACCCACAAATTTTTATCATGTTCTTGTAATAAGTGGCTCAATACCTCAATAGCCTTCTCTTCCCGCTCTGCAACCATCAAAATTCGAGACCAAATTAAACATAGTGCCAAAGAATTTTTTTCTTTCACTAATGTCTCTATTTGGCTTTCAAACCAGCCCGAAACAATTCCTGTCCCAAAATTATTCCAAATCGCATTTACAAAATCATTGCATTCATTATCTACTGTTTCTGCAAAATCATCTATGGTTTGTAAAATTCCTTGATAATCCGTATTTCCTGAGAGTTTTAAATTTAAAGTAAGTAATAATTTACTTATCAACGGATATTCATTCACAGGGAGCAAAGACATCGCACGGGAATAATTACCATCTCGTAATAGGAAAAAAGAAAGCAACAATTTCTGAAGAGGACTTGTTTCTTTAGAAAGCATCATTCTTTGTGCAACTTCACCCGCTTTTACCATTTCTCCTATACGGGCATATACTCCCAATAAGACTTCCCATGCTTTTATATCCTCAGGCTTTTTTTGTATATATTGTTCCAGAGATTGAATTGCTTTCGGCAATTGATTTTCATCAATATAAAGCAAAGCAAGAATATATTGAGCCCGTATCATTCGTGGGTCTAATTTCAGGGCTTTTTCTAATTCTGTAATAGCTAATGGATTATTCTTTATACGGGCATAAGTCAAACCTAATTGGTAATGTAGCAAAGCACTATTAGGTCTTTTTTCTATCATTCTTTTGTAAATATCAATCGCTGCAACTAAATCATTGGTATCTTCTTGTAATTCTAATAATGCACTATAACCCAGAACATCTTCGGGGTTTAATTCGATGGCTTTTTGAAAAGCATCTACAGCATCATCAATTTTTCCTAAACGATGACACAATTCTCCACGAATTAGATAAAGAAAAGGTAAATTTTTTTCTTTTTGAATTACTTTATCCACACTTACCAATGCTTGTTCATACTTTTCTGCCATAAGATAAAGGCGAATAAGACGCACCCAGGGTGTCGTTGCATCCGGGTCATACTTTAATGTTTCTTCCAATTCTTGTATCGCTTTCTCTGTATCCCCTTGTCGGTGATAAATCATAGCCGAAAGATAATGAGAGAGAGATTTTCCCTTGAGTTGTGTTGTTGGTTTGTTAAATACGGTTTTTACATCCATGCTTAAATGAGAAGGGGATACCTGACAATTGGCTAAGAAAAATAAAAATGGTAGTAAAAAAAATACTTCTTTCTTTATAAATTTCATATCTACTTTAATCCCATGTATCTATTTTCATTCCGGAAATAAGGACCCGGTCATCTGGTTTAAGGGCTTAAAACTCAACCGATGAATGGGCGATGGTCCGAACCTTTCAATAGCCAGTAAATGCTCTTTCGTCCCATAACCTTTATGTTTTGCAAATCCATATTCCGGATATTCCTTGTCAAATTCTTTCATAATTCTATCGCGTGTTACTTTTGCAATAATACTTGCCGCACCAATTGATGCGGAGCGTTGGTCTCCTTTGATTATTTTCCATGCAGGACATGGAAATCCTTTTATGTCATAACCGTCAATTAAAAGTAAATCGGGCTTATTTTTTAAACAAGATACGGCTTCTGTCATTGCCCGAATATTGGCTAATTGAATTCCTACTTCATCAATTACTTTATTGCTAATTACAGATATACCAATATCATGTTTTTCAGACATTAGTATATCAAATAACTCTTCCCTTTTTCTTTCAGTCAATTTCTTTGAATCATCAATACCCTGGACTTCAGAATACAGAACCACTGCTGCAGAAACAATAGGACCTGCCAGAGGTCCTCTTCCTGCCTCATCTACCCCGGCTATATAAACAAAGCCCTGTGCCTTCCCTTTATTTTCAAAAAACCACTTATCCGTAATATTCAGTTCTTTATTCATTTATAAGATGTATCCTTTGCAAATATATTCTAACCCAAAGCATTTACCCCTTTAAAAACAGTCAGGGCGAGCATGTCCTCCGGACATTCTCGCCCCAAATTAAAACTAATTAAATCTCAAATATTATAATCCTGGCGGTAACAAGTGACCGTAGGATAATGTTGTTCTGGAACCATCAGTATTAAATACTGTAATGAAGTTCACATTGGCACCCTGAACATCATTGGGTCCACCAATCCATTCAATAACAGCAGAACCGTTCTTCTTGGTGTCAATGATACCGACACCCGGAATCGGTGTGTTGTTATCAGGACTGATAGGTCTGTCAGGAACCAATACACCCTGTCCACCTTCCTGACCTCTTGTTGCATTAGGATCTACTGTGGAATCTGGGTCATAAGCACACGGACGGAAAGCCAATGCTGACCTCGGTGCAATGGTGAAACTGTTATCGGGTGGGAAAGGACCCAAGCAAACACCATCTGCATTGTAGTAGGTAATGTAGCATGTCAATGTAGTGTCTACATTGCTCTTCAGATAAACCAGGTTCATAGCGCCTGATTTTCCTACGGCTGGTGCAACAGGTACACCTACATTTGCAGGGAGTGTGTCTGCGAACCATGGAATTGCCAATGAACTGGCAAATGCCACTCCGGTTCCTAATAACACTAACAATGCGGCGAAACTAAGTTTTCTCATCTTTTCACCTCCTCTCGTGGGGGTTTACCTAAACTTTTTGCCATGTTCACGAGAACATGACTTTGTTTAGTTTTTTTTATTCAATTTTCACTATATAGTTTATACCACAAACCAGTTTGGATTGTCAAGTCAAATTTTAAAATTTTTTGAAAAATTTTATTCCCGAAAAATTTAATCTAAGTAACCTAGATTCCTCAATGTCTCCTTTGTTTCTTCCGTCATATCTATTACCTTTCTTCCATCTCCCGTTCCTTTTGAATAGTATTCGACCCAAAAGGAAAATCCTTTTTTATCATCAGAACTATTTGTCCCCTGAATTTTCATATCTTCACTTGAAAAATAAAACAATCTTTCATCTTTTGATTGTAAAACATGATATTCAGATGGATAATTCATCAATGAACAATTTTGGATATGAATTTTCAATTCACTTTTATCTTCTACCGGCACAATCTGAATTATTGCGGGCAGAGAACTTTTCGGGAGAAATACATCTGCTTTCAGTTCCATTGGTGTTGTTCTTTCATTTTTCGTTCGTAACACTCCCCCTTGAATTTTAGAAAATAGAATCGGCACAGAACATTGTATATTCACCGAACCTGTCCAGAACAAAACAGGATTTGAAAAACATAACCACCATCCCTCTTTTCGTAATCCAAATTGAGTATTAAATATTTCTTTCATTTCCCAAAATACTTCATATTCCTTATCTTTCAAATTGAAATTTTCATGTTCATCTCTACTTAAATCAAATAAAGACATCTTCCCTACTTTTATATCCTCCAAAAACTTATACCCCCCTTTTATAATTGCTCTCATTTTGTTTGACGAATTTGTAGAAAAAATAAAATCTCGGTTGACTTCCTTACCTTCAATAAGGTTCATCAGCGAAATTCCGTCTAATGACATAGAATTTTTATAATTGAGTAAGTCTAAAATAGTTGGAACTATATCCTCTAAAATCACATTTCCCTTTATCCTTAAACCTGCATATTCCTGGTATGGAAATTTCACCATCATTACAACTTTTATATTTTCCTGATATACATTGTTGTCATGATTAAAGAAACCGTGTTCACCTAATGATTCACCATGATCCGAAACCACTACAATTAACGCTGGATCATATAAACCTTCATGCTTCAAAAAACTAAAAAAATCGCCTAATGCATAATCTACTTTAACTATGCAATCATCATAAAGAGCTTGGATATATTTTATCTCCGCTTCAGTAAGATTTATATCTCCTAATGCTGCATGGAATAAGAACAAAGTTCCTGAAGATATATCCTCACAGCCTGGATACAAAAAAGATGGGCTCTCATAAGCACGGGAAAACATTTTGAATCTTTCTTCTTCAGCATTGTAAGGAAAACCTTTATATCCTACAGAATGAATATCATAATTATGTAGGAACACAAATAATTGCTTCTCTTTTGTATTTCTTATCCATTTTTTTGCATCTTCGTGAACCTTAAACACAGACCTTCGCTCTCCCTCTGAAATCCCTGGAATAGAAAAAAAATCCATTCCACGAGAGAACCCGCGTGAGGGTAAAAACCACCATCGAAAACCGGTAAATCCCGCTGTTTGATATCCACACTCTCTTAGAATTTCTGCCACAGTTCGCACATGCAAAAAAGCATTACTATTACTTGTAACTCCATGATTTTCCGGGTAAAGCCCTGAGAGCAAACTCATATGGGCTACTGGTGTAAATGGCTGGGTTGTATAAGCATTCTCGAAGACCACGCCATCTTTAGCAAACTCATCTAAATAGGGACTTGTCGGCAAATCATATCCATAGGGCAACAAATGGTCAGGTCTTAAAGTATCACATGAAATAATAAATATTGGTGGAGAAACTTGACTTTCCCGTCCTCTTTCAGAAATTATCATCGGGTTGCCCCAAAACCCATAATCCCCTGCATCATCTCCTAAAAAATCCATTAGAAATTTAAATTTCACCTTTTTATTTTCATACCTCGTTAAATCAATTTCTGTCCTCCTCCAACTCCTATCTTCAGGTTTATCAATAGGGTTCATCTCTGATTGGAATATAGTCTCATCTTTATCATCAACTTTCGTTTGAATGATAAATTTCATCCCTAAAGTACTACTCTTTTCAGGAGTTAAAAACTTCTTTGCAATATATTCTTTATATATTATTCCTGTGTAAAAAACTAATTTGCTTTTTGGAGGAACAACCTGTTCAATTTCTATTTTTTTATCACATAACACATCCATACTTATCTCATTTATAGCAACCTGACGAGGTCTTGACTCTGCATACGGCTGTAACATAACCCGCTCTAACTTTAATTTTTCTCCTGTTCCCCTCTTCAATAATCCTTTTACTCCCAAAATAAGACTTTCGGCCACATCAAAGAACGGAACATCCGTTAATATCAAAACATAATAGGTATAAGTATGAACTTTCCCATCTGGAATTATAGTCATACTTTGTGGATACAAAAGCAATTGATTCCCGCTCCTCTTACTTTTCCAACCCCAAACTAACTCACCCTCTTCATCCGAACTCATTTCAATTGAGACATATTGGTACTCTCCTAAATCAATTTCTTTTTTATACTCAAAATACAAAGACTGGGAACCTTTATCCACTTCTTTTGAAAAAGCACTACCATCCAAAATAAGTGGAGATGCTTTTGCTTTCTCCTTCCAATAAGCTTCTGCCAACCGAAAAATTGATCCATAAGATTGAAATGCCAATAATATCCCCACACACAAACACCCTACCGTTCTTCTTATACACAACAGAACCACTTTATATCTTTCGTTCTCTTTCTACACTGTGGGTTCATCAAAAAATCTTATCTATATTATGATATAAAATCTTACGCCCGAAAAACAATTACACATATTTCCACTATTTCATACCTTTATAATATATCCTACCAAATATCCCAAAAAAGGACAACATTCAATAATTGCTTTGGAAATTGTATAATAAAACATTAATATATAGTTAGGAATTCGTATATGAAAGAATTGTCAAGAAGAAACTTTCTCATAAGCACTACTTTACCGATGTTTCCCTATATATACAAATCTACGAACAAACAAAATGCTACAAATATACTCCTCATCATTTCTGATGATTTGAATAATTACACTTCTTACTTAAATTGCGACCCAAAATTATTAACACCGAACATTTATTCATTACAAAAGCAATCTATTACCTTTGAAAATGCCTATTGTCAATACCCTCTCTGTCATCCATCAAGGACAAGTATGCTCACAGGTCTATACCCCTTCTCTACAGGTGTATACATGTCCGAACAAATTAATCCAACAGAACTACCTATACTTCCTCAATATTTAAAAGAAAGGCATTACTTCACAGCAGGAATTGGTAAAGTATTTCATCCGAAATATAATATTGAAAATGTATGGGATTTTAATTTTGAACTATACGACAACCTCTACAATTTCATAAATAAAAAAGATGATCCTTTATCTGCACAAAATTTTTGTTACGGTCCTGTTGATATTTCTGTTGATGATACTCATGACTATAAAATCGTTCAACAAGCCTGTAATTTTATTCAATCACAGAAAAACAACCCATGGTTCCTTGCCGTTGGTTTACATACTCCTCATACTCCTCTTTTTGCTCCTCAAAAATTTTTCAAAAAAATTCCTAAAAATATCGTAAAAAAACCAACTGTTCCAGATGATGATTTGAATGATATTCCAGATGCAGGTATAAAGTTAGTCACCAAATATGATAAGACAAACATTCACCAACTTGTATTAGAAAGAAATATATGGGAAGAAATCATCCATGCTTATTTAGTACGAATTGCGTTCTTAGATGAACTGATTGGAGGTATATTAAAGAACCTTGAAGAAAGTGGGATGCTTAACAATACCTGTATCTTTCTATGCGGTGATAATGGATGGCACTTAGGGGAAAAGAAAAGATGGCAGAAATTCACCCTATGGCAGGAAGCTGTAAAGGTTCCTCTTATCGCACATCTTCCTAATGGGTATAAAGGAGGATTAACTATTAAAGAGCCTGCTGGACTTATTGATATTTTCCCTACAATAACAGACATCCTTTCCTTGAATAAACCCGAAAATTTAGAAGGTAAAAGTTTATTGCCATTGATAGAAAAACAAATAGAAAACCCGTATGTAGTAATTTCCCAGATAGAAAATAACAATTTTGCCTTCCGTACGAAACGATATTCCTACATTGTTTATTATGATGGGAGTGAAGAATTATATGACTATCAATCAGACCCCGGAGAATGGAATAATATTGCACATTTAGAAGAAAGTCAAAAAATAAAAAAGAATATTATTTCGTCACTTCCAGAGAATCAACGAGCAAAGTTAGCCTCCATTATTAATAAAGATATTTTTCATCTTTAAATCAATTTAAATAACCCAGATTTCTCAAAGTCTCCTGTGTTTCATCCGTCATATCTACTACCTTTCTTCCATCTCCCATTTCTTTTGAATAATACTCGACCCAAAAGAAAAACTCTTTTTTGTCATCAGAACTATTTGTGCCCTGAATTTTCATATCTTCACTTAAAAAATAGAACAATCTTTCATCTTTTGATTGTAAAACATGATAGTTAGATGGATAATTCATCAATGAACAATTTTGGATATGAATTTTCAATTCACTTTTATCTTCCACAGGCATAATTTGAATTATTGCAGGCAGAGAACTTTTCGGGAGAAATACATCCGCTTTCAGTTCCATTGGTGTTGTTCTTTCGTTTTTCGTTCGTAACACTCCCCCTTGAATCTTAGAAAACAGTATAGGCACAGAACACTGTATATTTACCGAACCTGTCCAGAACGAAACAGGATTTGAAAAACATAACCACCAGCCCTCTTTTTTTAACCCGAATTTTTGTATCAGTAATTCAGACATATTTTTATAGATTTCGGGTTGTTTCAAACTCACATCATAGTATTCCGCCATATTTCTTTGTAAATCAAACAAAGGTTTAATACCCTTAGGAATATCCTCTAAAAGTTTATATTGTCCTTTAATCAATGCTCGCATATCTCCTCTCAAACTGGATGAAAAGGTAAGTCTTTCCTCCGTTTTTCCTTTTGAAATAATATCTAACAAAGACATTCCATCTAACAACACATTCCCCTTTTGATTTAATATATCTAATACAGTGGGCATCAAATCCTCCAATATCACTCTATCTTTCACACGAAGCCCTGCATACTTATTATTCGGAAATTTGATAATGGTTACATTTCGCATACTTTCTTCATATACATTATCATGTCCATATAACCCATGCTCTCCTAAAGATTCGCCATGGTCAGAAACAACCGCTATAAAAGCGGAGTCATACAACCCCCTGCCTTTTAAGAAATCAAAAAAATCTCCTAAAGCATAATCTACTTTATAAACACAATCATCATAAAGGGCACGGATATAGGTAATCTCTTCCTCTGTAGGATAAACATCACCAGTTGTAAGATATTGAAGTAATAACCCTAATGAAGGAATATCTTCACAGCCTATATAACCAATTTCAGGCATTACCAATCCTCGGGAAAACATTTTAAATCGCTCCTCACCCGCATCATAAATCAAATCTCCATACGCTTTTGAATGCACATCATAATTATGCATGAAGACAAACATTCGTTGATTTTCATTTTTGATTATCCAATCCTTTGCCTCATCACAAACCTCTATTACTGTCCTCCGATTTCCTTCCCTCCCTTCTTCCGGAACAGAAAACAAATCCATTCCTCGTCCAAAACCACGAGACGGAATAAACCACCACAAAAACCCTGCAAAACCTGCTGTCATATATCCATAATTCCTCATTAGTTCAGGCAAAGTTTCAACATACGGGAAAACATCTGTATTACGAGTCAAGCCATGTCCTTCTGGATACCTCCCTGTAAGTATACTCATGTGTGCCACAGGGGTAAATGTCTGGGTTGTATATGCATTTTCAAAAACTACCGCATCCTTCGCAAAAGCGTCCAGATGTGGACTTGTAGGCAAGTAATATCCATACGGTAGTAAATGGTCGGGGCGGAGCGTATCACAAGAAATAATAAAAAAAGGTGTTTTATCTTGGCTATCTCCAATTATAGTATTAACAAGCATCGGGTTACCCCATACCCCGAAATCTCCGATGGGATTATTTATTGGGGTCATCTGAAAAATAAACTCTATTTCCTTACCTGCATATCTGGCAAGATTTAAAGCAACCCTTTTCCAATTTCTATCTTCCTCAGCCATTTGTGGTCGCATTTCTGACTGATATATTTTTTCTGTATTACCCTCCGATACCACATCAATTGAAAAGGATATTCCATCCGTCTGCCAATCCTTTCCCTCTGAAACTTTCTTATAAGCACCTAAAATAGGATTGTATATACCTGTATAAAAAACCAATTCCATCCCTTGCTCAATTTTCTGATTAAATATCATCTTTTCATCCCACAAAACATCCATACAAACACCACCCATAGTTAACTGTCGTGGATGTTTTTTATCATAAGGAATAAATACTACTTGCGATAACTCTATATCATTCTCATTAGATAATCCTTTTATTTCTACCCATACCTTGCCTGCTTTATCAAATATTGGATTTTCCCTATCCGTAAATCTCAACGCAAAGGAATATGTATGTATCTTATTGTCGTTAATCAGCCTTATCCCCTCCGAAGGGAAATAAATTTTATCATCCCATTTTTTACTTGACCACCCCCATTTTACTTCATAACCACTATTGCTGGCTACATATATATGGACAAATTGATACACTCCCAAGTTAATAGGAGATGTTGTGGAAAATAACATAATCCCTGTATTTTTATCGAAACTCTTTTCCCATTCTTTCCCCTCTAAGGTTAATTCCGAAGGCTTTTCAATTTTTTCCCAATATTCTTTTGAAAACCGATATATTGTTTCACCCCACGAAGCACAATATATTTGTAGAATACATACACAAACAAAAACAATTTGGAAGGCAACTTTTCCATAAAATAAAGAAATATTATATTTTTTTCTATACAGATTCCTATTCATATAAAACTATAAATATCCTGTATTCTTTATATTAAATATGGCATCTTCTGGAAGTTCCACTTCCTTTCGTTTGTTTTCAGACATTAAAGGTTTCTTGCGAATGAGTATATATGTATTACCATCATTGGGAATATCCGGTGCATTTTCCCAATACGGATATCTTTCTGGCAATACAAACTCATACTCATTTGTTAATTCACTACTTCCATCACGAGATAAAACTTTAAATTTTTCCGAACTTCTGAAACCTATTCTTAATTCCTGCTTCATATCCTTCGGATATAAATATAAAGAATAAGTATCCGCAATTTGGGGATAACTTATGGTTCCATATAAGCAATCCATTTTCTCTGCTTTTTTATACCAAAACATAATGTTATCAGGTATTACTGAAATTAAATTGGGTCCAGGACATATCAATACCTCATCAGGCATATTTGTCTTTTTCCCTTTCACCTCGATAACCCAACCCTCTCCATTGAAAAATCTATACGAACTCATTTCTTCTAAAAATTGTTTCGCCAGTTTATTTTCCTTATCAAAAAGATTAATAGATTCCAACGGGTCCTGTAATAAATCAAAAAAACTCATTTTAGATTCCCTAAATGAACATATAACCTTATATCTATCTGATATAAGGGCTTCTTCATTTTGAAATTGATTTTGAACAAATATTTTCCGTGGAGTAGTATATTTCCCTTCTATAATCTCAGTCAGTGATATACCATCCAGATTCTCGTAATTAACATTTAAATTATCTAATATCGTAGGAACAATATCCTCTAAACTAACCAGACTTTCTATTCGTTTTCCTGCATACATGCCATTAGGAAACTTTATCATCATCGGAACTCGTGCCGTATGTTCATATACATCAACATGCTCATAGCGACCGTGTTCCCCTAATGCCTCTCCATGGTCAGCAACGATTATAATCATGGATTTATCATACAAACCTTGTCCTTTCAAAAAATTAAATAAATCTCCTATCGCGTAGTCCACTTTTGCAACGCAATCATCATATAGAGCATTTATATATAAATTTTCGTAAAAATCCAATTTTCCCAATGTTGCTTGTATGTGATTAAAGAAACTTCTCGGATTAGGCATACATTCCGCTGTTAATAGTTCTGGAACTTCGAACAAATCACTGAAATAAAAAAAACGAGCATCTTCTGAACTATATATCGTCGCGGGAGGAAACATCCGTGTATGCACATCATAGTTATGTAAAAAAACAAAAAGATTGTCATACTTCAATTTTTTAATCTCGCTTTTTAGTATCTCTTGTGTAGGAAAAACATCGCGTAGATATTCTGGCGGATAATAAAACTTATCCATTCCACGCATGTACCCTCGGGAAGGCAAAAACCAGGTGGTAGCCCCTACCAATCCCATAGAATAATAACCTAACTCTTTCAGATATTCACCTAATAACTTTACATGATCAAAAGCAGGAAGTTCCGCATTAACTCCATGGTTCTTCGGAAAGAAACCTGTGAGTAAACTCATGTGAGCCACCGGAGTAAAGGTTCGGGTCGTATACGCCCTTTCAAACAATACTGCCTCTTTAGCAAACCTATCCAAATTTGGACTTGTCGGCAAACGATAGCCATAAGGTAACAAATGGTCGGCTCGCATGGTATCGCAGGAAATAATAAATATCGGAGGATACTGTTTCTTCACATCATCTCCATTCCGAATAATAACAGGATTGCCCCATAATCCATACTCACCTACTTCTGCTGTTTTTTTTGTAAAAATAATTTGCATTTTTTTCCCTGCAAACTTTGATAGGTCTAATTCTACAAATCGCCATTCACGGTCATCCTCTTTTTCCATCGGATTCATCTGATATTCATATATATTTTCTTTTACCTCATTAACCAGAACATCAACAGAAAAAACACATTGCTGCTCATTCCATTCCTTATCGTGCTTTTTCTGAGATAATGCTCCTACCTTTGGATTATACATGCCTGTATATAGTAGTAATCTATCCCCTTCTTGTATTTTTGTATTAAATGTCCAAACATCCTCAGGTATACAATTCATACACAAACCATTAAGCATAAATTGCCCCAATTCTGAAGGCAAACGACGAACTAACTCAACATTTTTTAACTGCAACCCGTTATCAACCTTCCCCATATTTACAACTTCAATAATTAATTTACTAGATTTATCCACTACAGGGTTAATTTTATCGGGATATTTAATCTCAAAGGTATATTGATGTAATTTAGAATCAGCAATCAGGGAAAGACTATCTTCAGAAAAAAAATCCTGCCCCTTTTGATTTGTAGACCTCCATCCCCATCGGATAGAAGCACTTTTGTCTGAACTCATCTCTATTTTTATTAATTTATATAAACTTAAATCTACTTGCAATTCATGTTCAAAAATAACTCTTCCAGGTCCATCCTGTCTCATCTGCCATTTTTCCCCAGAAATAGACAAGTCGGTAGTCGGAAATTTATCTTTCCAGTATTCATCTGTCAAACGAATAACAAAGCCATAAGATTCCGATAAAAAAAGCAAACTTACAAATAGAATTTTAATTCCAACCTTAATATTTATATGACGGTTAAACATTATACAGCCTTTATTTTTACTCCATGCGTATTTCATTATTCATTTATATTATGATATAAAATTATATTCCAATATAGAAAAAAAACAGTTTATATCTATAAACATATTTGTATAACACCCCCTTTTTTCTTTTCGTTGACGGTGAAAAAGTAGATTATCAAATGTTATTAAAAAACAAAAATATTATCATAAAAAAGTTTATTATAAACATCTCTGTTTTGTTGATTACATGTCTTTTTATTTGTTTATTATTTATCCCTTTTGAAATATTCCTTCGGTTTAAATACAAATATAACGAAAGAATTATGCTTACATCTCCCCCTATTATCATTTGTTCGGAAGATGGGAGAAAAATTGCACGGGGAATTAAAGGGGAAGGGACAATTACTGTTGGAAATAATCCTCATACTTTTTATTTTGAAACCGATACTAAAGGAAGAAGAATTACTCCTCAACCGAATACTGATAACAAAGGAATAAATTGCTTGTTCTTCGGCTGTTCTTTTACTTTCGGAACGGGAGTTAATAATAACCAGACCCTGCCTTATTATTTTGGACAACTGCATCCTGAAATTGAAGTATACAATTACGGAATTCCAGGAGGCTCTCCGCAAGAAATATACCTCCAGTCTACGCAATCAGAAATTTTTGCAGATATATCCCCAAAACACACCGTTGTAATATATTCATTTATTTCTGACCATCTAAGAAGGCTTAAAGGAACACTAAACCTAATTTTCAGAGCACCAAAATGGGTCGGCTGTTTACCAAAACTGGAATTTGTTAATGACAGAATCATTAATAAAGGCAAATTTGAGGAAACACATCCCTATTTGTTCTCTTTTGCCAATATATTAAGCAAATCACTTTTAGTGAAACAGATGATAAATTATACTCAATTGGATTACCCATCACCTTTTACAAACGAAAACTACGACTTCCTATATATTTTACTGAACGAAACAAAGAATCAATTATCTACTTATTTCCCTAATTTAGATTTTGTAATATTTATCTACCCCGAACATTGTTCTACTCCAAACACTTGCCCTAACCTAAATTACTTTATGAACTTACTTAATGAAAAAAAGAACTTATGGGTAATTTCCTGCGAAGAAAAGGAAATACAAGAAAAGTATTCCCATCTTAAATCTTTAGAGGAACATATAATTTTAGATGGACACCCAAGTCCTGAATGTTACGAATTATTTGCAGAATGGATAAATAAGGAACTTAAGAGTAAAAAGATTATCCCATAATAACTCTTTATTTTGATAGAACCTGCTGAATAGTTTCTTTCAAACTTTCAAACCGAAATGGTTTTTGAATATAGTTTGAGAACAAATTTATCTCTACTTTGTTGACAATTTGTTCGTGAGGGTAACCACTGGTCAAAATAACAGGTATTTCCTCCCTCATTTTCTTTATCTCTTCACATGCTTCCACACCATCTACATGAGGCATTGTTAAATCCAATAATGCAAACTTAATATCGTCTTTATGCTCTTTGAATAATCGAATTGCTTCTCTTCCATCAACGGCAGATATTACTTCAAAGCCTAAGTATTCCAACATCCGTTGAGTAATTGCCCGAACAGTATCTTCATCTTCAGCCAATAGACATTTTCCTTCATAGCGTAACTCTTTCTTTTCTTCCGTGAAAACTGTGTCTTTTTCAGCCATCCACTCAATAGCCGGTAAAAATATCTTAAAAGCCGTCCCTTTCCCTTTTTCCGAGTAAACCTTGATCCCCCCATAATGACTCTTGATTGTCCCTAAAACAGAAGCCAAGCCCAATCCACGACCTGTAAATTTTGTCGTATAAAAAGGTTCAAAAATATGTTTTTTGGTTTCTTCATCCATTCCACATCCGGTATCTACAACTTCAACGACTACATATAAACCTTCTTTAAGTTCTCCGGGTAAAAAGAGCGTATCTAAATATCTACTATCACAAAGGGAAGCTGATGTTCTTACAATAATAACCCCACTTCTATTTCCAATCGCCTCATTAGCATTAATAACAAGATTCATAATAACCTGCGAAAGTTGTGTAATATCCCCTTCTACTAATGGTAACTGTTCCGCTAATTCCAATTTTAATACTACCTTCTTAGAAATAGAAGATTTGATAATTTGTGTCATCTCCTCCACCATTTTATTTAGATTCACACGATTGGATAACAATTTTTTTCTGCCCGCATACGAAAGCATTTGTTGAGCAAGTTCTGAGCCCCTCTTCCCTGCAATAATAATGCTATTCAAGTATTCTCTTGCAGTAGAAATTTCGGGAATCTCGTGAAGAGCAAGTTCCGCACTACCTATCATAGCCATCAATAGATTATTGAAATCATGCGCCACTCCCCCTGCCAATGTTTCCAAACTCTGAATTTTTTGCAATTGATGCATCCGTTCCTGCATTTGTTCACGCTGTTGCTCAAATTTTTTCTGTTCCCTAATATCAATAATTCCCCCGACAATTCCATCTTCCGGACATTGCGGATTTCTTAATGCCGCATTAATACGAATATCAACAAATTCCCCATCTTTACTTTTCCACTTTGTTTCAACCCAACTCGTATTATAACCCACTAAATTTCCGTATAATTCTTTTCCTACACGGATAAATTCTTCCTCAGTTTCATAATAAGTCCGTGTTGATTTACCTATCATCTCTTCCTTTGAATATCCTAAAATCTGACAGATACGGTCATTACACCACTCTATTACCCGATTCCTGAGAAAAACCACACCGAAAGGTGCAGTTTGCATCATACTGTTTAATAATTGTTCATCATGCGATATTATTTCCTGCGCCCTTTTCATTTCCGTTATATCACCATAAGTTCCCAATACACCAATAATATTCCCATCCCTATCTCGTAAAGGAACCTTACTCACATACAGCCATCTTACTTCTCCAGAAGCTCTTGTATGTTTTTCCTCAAAGTTTAATAATGGCTCCCCAGTTTCCATAATTCTACGGTCTATTTCACGGAAACCGTCTGATTCTTCCTTCGTCCATGGCAGGTCGTAATCCGTTTTCCCTATTACTTCTTCCGGTGAGGAACAATTTGCATCCTTCGCAAATTGATAATTACAACCTAAAAATACACCATTCCTATCTTTCCAAAAAACTGCCTGAGGAATATTTTCAATTATCGTTTTTGTAAGTGAAACCTGAGTATCCCTATCCTTCTGAATATTAATAAGTCGGTCTATATTGATGGCAACCTCTATTCTTACCATCTTCCCATTTTCCCATGGAATAGCAAAATCTACACATTGGAAAAAGGAACCTGTCCGAGTATTCTGGAATAACCATACATAGGGGGGATTAGGCTCTCCTTTCTCATTAAGTAATCGGTCATTTGTACAAAAACTACAAGGAGCCGCTTGTCCCATTTGTAATACCTCATAACATTTTTTCCCCACAATCCCCTTTTCAAATATCCTTTCTAAATATTCATTCACAGCCAATATTTCATAGGTATCCATATCCGATACATATACTGCTGTATCAATAGCACTCATACTTTGAAATAATGGTTGTAAATCTGAAAGGGTATAAAACTTTTTTTGCTGACCTGTTAAAATATTTTTTATCTCTTCCGCCTGCGATTTCCAATGAAGTATTTCATTTACCAGTTCTTCTTTTGTTTTTTTTAAGAACTCTTCTATCTCCATTCGTATCCCTTTATCTTTTGTTTACCAAATCTTGACTAATTATAGTTATTATATATACGCAATCAATTAGAATAACAATTATAAGACTATAAAAATGATTATAAATATTTTATTGCTACTAAATACACTTATTCAGGGTGCAAATATCTGGATAGAGCCGTCATGGGTATCTACCAATCTTGCCCAACCTTCCCCTCATTCCCATTACGAAGTACAAATTTTTGCTGCTAAAGGAGAAGAAGAGTCTTTTCAGGTTCATATTTTTACTGATAAAAACGACCTGAATAATGTATCTATTTCCTTCGACAAATTGCCAGAAAATTTCCCTAATCCATTGCTATATCAGATATTACCTATTCAAGGTGTTCCTCTCCCACAAGGGGGCATGGACCGAAGCCGTGTATTTTTAGATATATTAAAACCTTTCCAACCGTTTAGTCTCTTAAAAGGGCAAAAAACGGTTCTCTGGATAACCTTCAAAATCCCCCGAGATATAAAAACAGGAATATATAAAACAGAGTTACAAATTAATGTGGAAGAAAAAAAACTGAAGCGCATTCCTGTAACCATTGAGGTCTTTGATTTCGAAATTCCGCAAACACCTTCCTTACATGCCATTAGTTTTTTAGATTGGCAAACATTACTATTAACAAATCCACAATCTGCATCTACCGATGATTTTTGGAAAAACTTTTTCAGTTTTATACATGACAAACGGCTTAATCTTTCATTAGGCTCTTATCTACAAAACCTTAACACAGATACTTTTCCTATTCCCGAAGGTTTATGGAAAAACTATGTTCATCTTATCAAAGAATATAATTCTCAAGACTTTATAGATATAACACCTTTATTATTGCCTCCAGGTCCTCTCGAAACTGTTCGCACATTATCCCAAAATGAAGAAAATAAGATAAACGACATAAGGAACATCAATAACATTACGATGGGATCTATTTTCTTTATACCCAACGATACCGGACAACATGACTCATTGAGGCGATACTTAAATTCCATATCCGAACAACTTCCTTTTGTGGTAAGGGTTTTGTGTGGTCTTCCCTTACCCCAATATAATTTTTATACAGACATCTGGGCTTTACCTTTTTCTTCTTTCTCACCAGGATTAATGGAGCGATTGGCAAAAGGTTTATCTATCGCAGATGAGAATACACTTCCTATTAAGTCGGTCTCCTCTTCAACTGCCGGTTTTATTCCCGGTTCTTATCCCCCTATTTTATGCTCACCATGGCAAGCCATAGATGCCTGCTTATATACAGGATGGTTATCTTACCCTGCTGAAAAAGAAGGCAAAAAAGAATGGTTAGAGATTCAATTAAAAGAAAAAACAATCGGAGAAAAAATAACCATTATTTGGGGTCCCGCTCAAACTCCTCAATCCATAGATGTCTTGACTTCAAGAGATGGTATCCATTTTCTAACATCCTCCGTAAATTGGAAACATGTAGCAGGGACACTGTTTGACCCTGCTATCTCGTATGGAACTTTTAAATACAATCCTGATTTTGCTGCTATCCGATTTGAATTTCCCCGAATAAAAAAAGGGGAATTCGTGTATATTCAAGAAATTCGATTGAACTCCAATGGACAGAATAAAGAACCCCGTATGGCTCCCGTAATAACACCCTGGCTATGGGTTAATCCAGGACAATACCCTTCACTTCGTTATGACACCGCACCTATTGAGTCCCGTATTATCCCATGGATATGCTGGAATTATGGCTTCAGGGGTATTATCCTCACACCTCTTATTTCATGGGGTAATATTCTTTCACGACCACAAAATATGGAAACCTTCCTATTTCAACCTCAAAACACTTTGCAAATGACTACTTTGCTTTATCCCGCAAAAGATTCCTATCTACACTCCATCCGATTAGAAAGGTTCCGTGATGGATTGGAAGACTTTGAATATCTATTGCTTCTCTTTCAAAAAGCACAATCCCAAAAATTAAAAAATGAAGAATGTTATAACTATTTAACTATGCAACTGGAAAAATTCGTCCCATGGAATATTATTCAGGATGATTTCGCAAAAGAATTAATGATGAAAAGAATTTCGATTGGATATGAATTAAGTGATAAAGAATCCCCCTATAAATCAGGCAAAAAAGAATCCTCCCCAAAAAAAGATAAAGGGGAAACGATTAACATTTCCCCTAAAGTTCAAAAAAACTTTTCTATCCGACAAAAGAACAGAGAATAACTAACACTACTAAAGCATCATTCTAAATTTACTTCTATCTGTAAATTCGTTCCTGTCTTTACCCAGGCATTTGTTACTATAACTTTTGTATTTCCCTGTCCTCTCGTCCGAACCAGCATTGAAGAACGGGGTTCCAATCGGTATGTCCCCTGTGCCACGGGACCCATCAATCTTAATGACCATGGAATATCCGATATATTTTCTAATCGAATCTGACCTTCTTTCTTTTCGGGATTGCTTACTTGTATCTTCCCAAACCGAACACAGGAAAGAAACAACTTTGAAACCCATTCTTCCCTGCCATTAATCAAATCTGCCAACCAAACAACAGTCCGTTTATTATCCAAAGCCTCACGAATTCCCTGTTCCGTTTTTTCCTTTGCAAAAACTAAGGTCATGGGTCTTTGAAATTTATCCAATTGCAATTCACCCATAATTATCCCATGCAGGTCACTATTTCCCATCATCGTTAGATTATTCTCTAATGCCCAGTCTATTACATACGGATACCAATTCGCACGATTGGATATCTCAACTCCATGTAAATATCCTTTTTCTAACAACTTTTTCTGAAATTCAAATTGATTCCTTGTCGCAGAATTCCAATCCGGATGGTTCCATTGAATAAAAGCACCCTGTTTAACTGCGTTCTCAATCGCAGTAAAAGGGTCTTCATTATCAACTAAGTTTACATCCTTTAAAAACAAGGCATTATAATGCCCATAAGGTTGCTCCCGTGTAATTTCTCCGCCTTTGATAAGAATAATCCCATATCGTTCTGCCGCACCTTTTGCTAATTCGTAAGAAGAATTATCATCTCCCGATAAAAATGGCCTGTCTCTATCGTTTTCTATATGGTCTGTAATAGCAATCGCATCCAAACCCGTTACCCATGCTTCAATAACTCGCAAATCAGGCCAGACATACCCATCTGAAAAAACCGTATGCATGTGAAAATCACATTTTAATGTTACAAACTCACCCACATCAGGAACTATTACTTCATAACGAATTATAGGTCGTTCCAATTGTGTTATAGTGACAGGGGACACATTCTCCGCAGAAATTTTCACGGAGAAAAGGATAAGAAATAAAAAGATACCCATTGTAAAAGTTTGTTTGGAAAATCGTCTTTTCATAGAAACACTCCTTCTATTGGTATTAATAATACTTAAAAAAATGCCTTCCGCCTTCCTGAAAAGATAATATAATTTCTAAGTATATAGAAGCAAATTATTATCCCTTTGTATTGCGTAGCAATGAACCTGCTTTTAATCCTTTTTGGAAGACCCCTTCTTTTACAACTCGTTTTCCGTTAATAATTACTTCATCCACCCCGGACGGTGATTCTGTAGGCGATTTAAAACATGCCTTTGAATCTATATTATCCATATCAATTACAAGAACATCCGCAAAATACCCTTCTTTTAGTAATCCTCGTTGTTTTAAATTAAAATGTTCCGCCGATAACGATGTGCATTTACGAACACCCGTTTCCAGAGATACTAATTTCAATTCTTTACAATAGCGACGCAAATATCGTGGATAACAACCATAGAACAAAGGCGATGGCATACCAAAGCCCATCAGTATTGCATCTGTGGAAATCATTACCTTCGGATGTGCCATCGAAGGAAATGTAGTCCGTTCCGTAAACAAATCATCCGGTTCCGCAATGCTTTCAAACACAAGGACATGCCCTTCTTCTTCAAGCAATAAATCACAGGCAGTATCAAAGGGATGCTGTTTCCGTTCTCTTGCTATTTCTATAAGATTCATCCCTTCATATCGTTTATTTTTCTCAGACTGCACCGCCATAATATGGGCACATTCCCAACCCATAAGGCGGAATAAATTCAATGTCCACGAATCGGGACCTGTATGAGGCCATTCCATTTTGCCGTGTTCAATGCTATGAAGCATCTTTTTTCTCAATTCACGGTCCTTCAACCGATTTAAAACCTGCGTTCTATCCCCTTCCAATGCCCACGGTGGGAAAAACGCTAAGAGATGAGTAAAACCGGTTGTCGTTGGCATAACATCCACACTTACATTAACTCCCTTTTCTTGATTCCCTACAATCCTTTCAATGGCTTCCTCTATGGGTTTTCCTAAGGGTATAGGGATAGGAATCCACTGTGCTAAACTTGCCATCATACGAATTAACGACCGAACAAAGGGACCCATTACTCCCATATCAGGCACCCAGAATAAATGCGAAACTTGAGCCCGAATTTGATTCTTCCCTGCCACTTCAACAACTTCATCAATAGCCTTATCTAAAGTATTGCTATAACTCCGTAGATGACTGGTAAAAATTCCATCATACTTTTTCAGGACTTTTCCAAGTTCAAGCAATTCCCGCGTATCACTCTGACTACCCGGATAGTATTGCAGTCCTGTGGACATTCCAATACCCCCAGCATCTAATGATGCTTCTAAAGCCCTTGCCATCTTTTGTATCTCTTCATCCGTAGCATATCGGTTTTCTGTCCCAACCCCATGTAGCCTTAATAGACCATGCGGTACTAAAACAGCAGAATTTAGCGGAATACCTTTATTCTCCAAAAAATTAAAATATTCACTTGTTGTTCGCCATTGAAATTCCTTTTCGGGGTCAAAACTGGAAAAGACCTCAATGTATGTAAATATGGCTTCCTTACCCGGCTCTAACACAGGGGAAAGCCCCATACCACAATTACCACCAACAAAAGTAGTTATTCCCTGTTTAATTAAAGGCATAAGTAATTCTTCTGCATTTTCTTTATGCAAACTTATATCTGCATGCGAATGAGGGTCTATAAAGCCGGGACATACCATCCTTCCCTTAGCATTGATTTTTTCCTTCGCCTCTGCTTTTTTCAAATCCCCTATCGCCACAATTCTATCCTGTTCAATGGCTATATCCGCAGAATATGCCTTTGTTCCAGTTCCATCTACGATTTTACCATCCAAAATAAGAACATCAAACATATTTTGCTCTCCTATCTTTAATTGAAAATTAATGGGGAAAGTTTCCTTTCCCCATTATATACTATCTTTATTAGTTTTACTTCTAATTCTGTATTCCTACACCAAAACCATCTTCTCCAGCAGAATCAATATGATAACCGCCAGCATTAAAGAACTGAATTAATCGCAACAATTCGGTGAAGTCTATTTTCCAGTTCTTGGGATTATAATCGGATGTATGGTAATTACAACTACGATTTGTCCCATCTCCAACTTCATATCCATCTTCTGTAGATGTTGGCACATCGGCACAATGATAGCCAAATGAATTAAAGAATTGAATTACACGCAGTAACTCACGGAGTTCTATCTTCCAGTTCATGTTTGTATCTGCACTATGTCGGGAAGGAAGTTCTCCTTCTGGCGAACCTTCTACGGTTCCTTCTCCCTCAGGTACTCCTTCTGGACTTCCTTCTTCATTAGAAATCACCGTTACCACTACAGGATATACAAGCAAATTGGGACCACCCGTAAACGATACAATCGCAAGGTATTCGCCCGAAGCAAGGTCACCTGCACAGAACCTTACAACTAAGGGTTGACTTTCCCCGGGAGCAAGATTGTAATTCGCCCCTGAGACAATCTGGAATACTTCTGACGACAATTCGGGAGCATTTATCACTGCCATCCCTACTAACGCTCCCGTGCTTAATTCGGAATTCATCACTGTAAATGTGCCTTCTACACAATCCCCCGTATTCACAATTCCCAACTCCAACACAAAAGGCTGGATAACAGGAACAACAAGATTTGTCTCGCCTTCGGTTACTCCTTCGGGTTCAATCGGCAAAAACATTGCTTTCAGAACTGTGTTCTGACTAATACTGAATGTTACAGGATTTGCGGTTCCTGCAAACTGTCCATTAATTGTCCAGCCTTGCCATATATCCTTCGATGAATTATAGGTAGCCTGTGCCGTTACTGTTGTCCCAAGGTAATAATATCCTGGCTGTAAACCTTCACTACTTTCAGGAGTTACTCGAACCGAAACAGGGGCAGTATTTCCTTCCGTTATCACTGATAATTGATACATAGGAAGAATTTCACCTTCATTCGTCTCGCTAAAACATGGAGCACCACAACCACCGCCGTTACTCTTTGCCGTCGGGTCAACTGCTGAAACTACAAATGTGATAATACTTTCTGCACTTCCATTGAAAGTAGCGTTATACTCTGCTAAATTACAAACCCTATCCCCATCTGCATCTCCATACGCACCTAAATATTGACTTGCAGAGGTATCCACCTGACTTACCATAAAAGAAATTCCTACCTGTGATGCTATTTGAGAAAGCATTGATAATGTCGTATTTTCTCCTAATGTTGCTATTCCTGTAAACAATGCTTTTAATTGATTTGCATTCATTTTAGATAAGATATCTTGAGGAATTCTCCCTTGAGATACCGCCGTATCTATAATATTTGTAAACAAAGCATAATTGCTCTGCCATGCAGATAGTATGCAACAACGGTTCTGAACACCCGGGTTAGATAAAATAATATCCAGAAGTTGCAATTGTGCAGATTCTACCATTTGATTACCATCTAAATCTGCTGAAATAGAATTAATACCCATCATTGAGCAATAGGCTTCCCATGCGTTACGGGCATTTCCTTGAACCGCCGTATTGCCACATGAAGTAATAGCACATGGCTTAGGACAACCTTCGGGGATTTCACCTTCACCTTCTACTACTCCTTCATTAGAACCTTCTGCAGAACCTTCTCCTTCTAAATTACCTTCGGGTATCCCTTCTATTATCCCCTCAGGTTCAACACAAGGAGCATAACGGGACAGATCACTTTCCTTATATTCTTCAGGAACGCCTTTCCCTGCAGAAATACCCGCCAATCCATCATAGGCTTCTATGTTTAACCATGTAATGGCAATCCGACCATCAAAAAACATTTCTATCTGGAAACTGGCTGTATCATTTGTAAAATTACCATCAACCTTAACTTGGTCATAGGTAACAACAAATCGGTCATCTAATTGCTTCCACCAAATTTGTCCACCTTCATTCGGTTTCAAATTATCAAATAGTCCAGAAACACGCGGAATGCGGAAGTGATTTTCTGGCGATTCCTTATTTTGAGTATCACCTTCCGTGAATGTTAGATAACCATTACTACCAATAAATACGCTGTCATAAGCAACTCCATAGAGAACTACCTGTTTCCCATCCGTAAAAGGTACCTCAACATAAGCATCATCGCCTAAGTTCACAACCGTCGAAAGTATTGAATCCACTGGATAATCAGTAACTCCTGTGGTAGTACATGCAAAATAGCCATTTGCATTATTCGCTGGTGTTAAAAGTAAGCGAAGATTATCTAAATCATTATCAACAACAAAATCTTCTGTAAACCAATCCGTTGCGGGTAAAGAAGGCGGACCAGAGGTAAAATTTGCCTCACAAGGACGGAATTCTAAATCCAAGGGTCCATTAAACGGCGACCAGGGTATCGTCATTATAGGCAAATCCCACCGGCCTCCAAAAATACCAATAAAAACAGTCGGATAAAACTTTACAGTCAAAATAAGATTGCAAATTTCATTATAGTTCATCACAGAGCGATAACCATCCTCTCCTACCTGCACTGGTACTGATTGACTCTCTTCCCAGAACAATAACCCTTCTTGTAAACTTATCGTGTCACATTCCAATGAACCATTAGCATCCGCTGAAACATCCACTCCTGCTCCTGCTTCGAAAGGTATCCATTTTAACCAGTCCGGTAAGGAAACACCTATTAAGTTCAGTATTACATCTACAAGGTTAACATCGAATAAATGCGTTTTAGGTGTGTTATCCTGTATAGTCGAGACGGTATCTAACAAAAAACTATTAAAATAATCATACGCCGTCGTCCGGAAATTCACATCAGGGATATAAGGAATATCTACTGTAAACGGAGGAAGAAATCCTATATCGAACCCTGCTTTCATAAGCAATTCCGCTCCAAAATCATAACCCCAGAAGCCACTGGCATTGCCTGCTGTCAACCAGGGCGGGCTTAAATGGAAAAAGCCTTGAACATCTGCCTGGTAATTTGCAACCGCCGCGGCACGAATACGCACCTGCACCGGAAAACCTCCCGGCTCTTCCTCAAATCCACCCTCACCCTTACCATTAGGCCACCAACCCGAATCGAAACTTAAATCCAATCCTTTCATAGGGGCAGTAAATTGAACCGGCTGTGTTTCCACCGCTTTACCTAAATCTCCTTTGGCATCTACCCTAATTAACTCTTCTGCACCACCCGAAACGATATATTCTGTGTTTGCTGATTTCATACCTGCACAGGGTTCAAACACTTGCACAATCACTCCAGACTTTCCATTCTGTTGATAATCCCAGCGAATCAAAGCAGGACGAACACCATTTTCCGAATAAATCTCTTTCCTCTTTTCCACATATAAAAGTTTATCTTTCAAAAAACATTTCGTTTCGCTTAACCCTTCACTACCTTTCGTTTGAATAATCGTCCATTCCAGAGAAATGTCTCCCATTTGCAATTTAAAATTCTTGCTCCCATCACTTGTCAATACCTTCTCAGTCTTATCCAAATATTTTTCTAATAACGCCCGATTCATTGATGTAAACCCCGGAAATCCGACCCCTTTCTTACCAAATTGCATTATACTCCTTCGAACGATACCATCCTCGCCGAATTCCACATATTCAAGAGAACCCTCTTCTTTTGCTGATACCTGTAGTTTTGCATCAGGCGGGATATTGTCTCCTTCCCAACGGGCAGAATATATCCAATACGACTCTGCAAAACCCATTGCAGAAACACATACAAAAAGAATTACCGCACAAATTACCTTCTTGAGTTCCATTACAACTCTCCTTTATGTTTTTTATTGATTTGTATTAAATTCCTTAATCCCTTTGACATAATCCTAAAACCACAAAACCATAAATACCATAAAAATTTACTTCTTCTATAATATTACCACTATTTTATACAAATTTCAATTTTTTTATGACAAATTTTTATTTTGATAAAATAATAAAATAGGGTGTATGATAAATTAAACGAGAAAAGAAGGAGTTTTATAATGATTAAAGATAGAATTGTTCGCATAAAAATGAAAAAGAATTTTAAGGAGCAAAAGCCCTTTTCTTTTGTTGGGAAAGTAACCTTCTGGTCAGAAGATTGGATAGCCTTAGAAGGAAAAGGAATTATGCTGACCCGACAACAGTCCAGTGGCGTTCAGATAGATGAAGGGATTAAGGTAGTTTTAATCCCTCGTGAAAGCATTGACCATATACAGGTATTGCCCGATAATTTGGATATTAACAACTTAAAAGTTACTACCGAAGGACAACAGTTAGTTTTGGTAGTTGATGGGAAACGCAACTCATTCCTCGGAGAAATGGGAGAAGGATAACAATTCCTTACCGCCCCAGTTATTAACCGGTAGATACACGCTCGATATATTTGCCTGTTCGAGTGTCTACCTTTATCACATCACCCTCTTTAATAAAAAGGGGAACCTGTATCTTTGCTCCACTTTCCAGAGTACAGAATTTTAATACATTTGTAGCGGTATCTCCACGCACGGCAGGCTCCGCAGAAACAACTTTCAGCTCAACAAATGGTGACATTTCCGCAATAATAGGTTTGTCTTCCAGAAAGTAAATGGAACACAAATCGGACTCTTTCAAAAATTTCTTCTGCTCCCCTAACATTTCTTCAGGAATAAAGGTCTGTTCATAAGTTTCCAAATCCATAAAATAAAGGAGACCTTCCGATTCGTAAAGATATTGCATCTTTCGTTCCAGTAACATTACTTCTTCTACTTCATCGGACATACGGAAAGTTACATCCATTGACCTTCCTGTTTTTACATTCTTTAATTTTGTTTTTAACATGGCTCGCCAATTACCGGGTGTAATATGCTGAAATTCTACAACCACCCAGATGTCTCCTTCATAACGAATTGCCATTCCTCTGCGAAAACCGGAAACAGAAATCATCCTTTCATTCCTTTCTTTTGGTTTCAGTTGAATCTTTTTTACCTCTATTCATACTATATTATAAATAGTTTTTATTCCCTTTGTAAAAAAGACACTTTATTATAAGGTAGTTTTATGAACTTTATATCCATCATCCCATTAATACTTCATCTCCTTACTTTTCCCCAGACAACCAATCCTTTCGGAAATGCATACCTAATCATTGACCCAAGAATGAAGGATGTTCAGCATAACAACGACTTTATGAGCAATCCAAAAGATAACTGGATAAAAGAAAAGCCCTACCAGATTCATACACTTTTTCGAAAAAAATTTGAAGTAGAAAAACCCATTCAATCCGCAGAAATCGTTATTACAGCCGATGATCATTTCAAAATGTATTTAAATGAACAATTTATATTGGAAGGACCCTTAACAGGTTATCCATTTGCTTACCCTTTTATTAAATTTGACCTATCTCCATTCGTTAAAAAAGGAACTAACATTCTTGCCATTCATACTTATTATAGAGGATTGGTAAATCGCGTTTGCGTTAGTGGAGATAATCGTTCGGGACTTATTGCTCGACTTCTCATCACACACACCGATGGACAAAAAACAGAAATTCTATCGGACACATCCTGGAAATGTTTCCCTCTGGGAGCCTTTATTACTACCGAAACCACAGGATATAAAACACAATTTTTAGAAAATATAGACATGCAAAAGTATCCTAAAAACTGGCAATCCCTTAATTTTGATGATACCCATTGGTCAACACCCGAATTAGGAATAAACGACTATCTCTTCATGGAAACATATGCAAAGCCTTTAGAGGTTAAGACCATTCTACCTGCATACACCAGAAAGACCCCTTCGGGAAATCTATTCTTTGACTTCGGACGGGAAGTAGTAGGCTACACTCGTATCAAAGCAAAAGGGGAACCTTCACAAAAAATAATTGTTTACCACGGAGAAGAACTCGATGACAATGGAAATGTTCGCTGGCAAATGCGTGCCAATTGCAATTATAAAGAAGAAGTTATTTTATCCGGTGAAGAGGATATGGTTCCCTTTTATGAATACCGTGCCTTTCGATATATTGAATTAGAAAATGCACCTGAAAACACTTCTGTTTGGGTAGAAGAACGACATTACCCATTCGATACTACAAAAGTTCTCTTCTATTCTGCTGATAAAGATTTAACGAATATCTGGAATATTTGCCAATTGGGTGTTCGGCTTTGTTCCCAAGAAGTATTTTTGGATTGTCCATCCCGCGAAAAAGGACAATATTTAGGCGATGCGGTTATTATCTCTCGCTCTTTTATGTGGCTTACAGGAGATACCTCATTAACGAAAAAATCTCTCACCGACTTTTACCTATCTTCAAAAATTGACCCGGGTCTATTAGCCGTTGCCCCTTCTGGGTTTATTCAGGAATTTGCTGAATATTCACTCCAATACCCACTTATGTTATGGGAATATTATCGTCATTCTGGAGATATAGAGTTCTTAAAAGCAATGGCAACCGAATGCCTACCCGCTCTCTTAAACTACTTTGCCCAATTTGAAAACGATGATGCTCTGCTCACTTCAACAGGTAAAAAACCTATCTTAATTGACTGGCCTAAAAATCTGCGGGATAATTTTGATTACGACTTTGCCAAAGATAAGCCTAACGCCGTAGTAAATGCGTTCTATTACGGAGCAATTACCCAAACATTGGAAATCCAGAAAACGCTTGGGATTGAAGATCCTACGCTAATAGAAAAATCAAAAAAAATAGGGGATAACTATCAAAAGACATTTCTTGACCTTGAAAAGAAACTCTACAAAGATGCCCCTGGTTCCAAACATTATTCACTCCACAGCAGTGCGTTACCTCTCTTCTTTGGGTTAGTAAGAGACGAAGAAATAAAGAAAAACATCTTCTCATTCATAGAACAAAAAGGACTTGCCTGTGGAGTTTACATTGCTTCTTATATCATTGAAGCGTGTTTCAAAGAAGGAAACCCTGAATTAGGATGGAAATTATTAACCAACGACACCGAATACTCCTGGAAAGAAATGCTCCGTAACAATGCTACATCCTGCCTCGAAGTGTGGAAACCCGAAATGAAAACGAATATGAGTTGGTGTCATGCATGGAGTAGTTGCCCAATTTATATCCTATCCGAATATGTGCTTGGGCTTAAACCTGCAAAACCGGGTTGGAAAGAAATCTATTTTTCGCCTGCAAATATAGAAAATCTGCCTGATATGTTCTTTATTAAACCCCTACCCGATGGAGGTTATTGCACCGTGAATTTCAAAAACGATCATTATGATTTAACAATCCCAGAAAATATAAAAGTTATAAAAGACAATTCAAAAGAAAAATCTTTGTCTGTTTACACTCATTCATCTCATCTATCCCCTATAGAACTCTCAAACGAAGAACAAAACCAACTGAGCCAATATAACTGGACAATCGAGGTCGGAAATAATAGAGGAATTTGGGTCTCTATCAAAAATCAAAAACTATCTGTAATCGAAAAAAACAAAGTGATATGGCAAACCCCTTGTTCCACTGCAATAAAAGGAACAGGCGAGAAATTAGGTTCAGAACAAACCCCTCGAGGTTGGCATCAAATTGCTGAAAAAATCGGGGACAATGCTCCCTGGGGACAAATCTTTCGCAACCGTGAACCCGCAGGAATATGGGATAGAAGCCAGACTACAGATGAATCCCTGGTCCTGACACGCATATTGCGTCTTGTCGGATTAGAAGAAACAAAAAACAAAGGTGTTAATAAAGAAGGGGAAATTGTTGATTCATATCAACGATTCATTTACATCCACGGGACTAATAAAGAAGAACTCATAGGGACACCTGCTTCGCATGGCTGTATCTGTTTAACCAATAACGATGTAATCATGTTGTACAATCTTGTCCCTGTAAATACAAAAGTGCTTATCACGGAAGAATAGATAGAGAAAAACTTCTCTCATTTATCACTGCTATTTACTTTTTACCACTCTCTTTTAGCCGAATTTGATATGCCTCTTTATTGATCTTTTCCGCTGATTTTGTCAATTCTGCATAAGGTTTATTCGTAACATCTACCAATCCAATATTATAATTTTCCCCATCAAAATGTCTGCCTGTAATAGGCTGGTCTGCCCATTGAAACCAATGACAGCCAATAAACAAAGGATGTGTCGCCACACTTCTTATATAATTTTCATACTTATTTGCACGGTCTTTTTGGTCTTTACTTGCAACAAGACCTGTATGAAACATACCTCGGTCTAATGCTCCAAAATGAAACTCACCAATTATCATCGGTTTTTCCGCTACCTTAAACATAGCATGCTCCCGAGGTATTTCTTTTCGATACATATTGATACTAACCACATCAGCATATTTCTGAGCGGACCTCCATACAAACTCCGGCGGAAATCCTGCAAAACGACAACCCATATATAACTGGTTTGGAGCATGTTTTTTTATTGCTTGTGCTATCACCGAAAAATATGTATCTGCAAATTTCGTCAAATACTCATCTCTATCTTTCTTGAATGCATCTGTTTCTTTTTCTGGTTTATTTATTTCTGACCAATTAGAAAAAGATGTCTCCCAATTCTGATTTAAATTTTCTATAGTTCCATATTTAGCCTTACACTGTTCAACAAATTCCTTTTTACAGGGTTGTTCCATATCATTTTTAATCGTTCCTTCCCATACCCCATCCCATGACAATTCATTATCTACAAAATAACCAATACAATACGGGTTATCTTTATACCCACCTACCCCTTTACTGATACTGTTATCAACAATTTCCTCATATTTAGGGTCAAAAACATCATACATAGGTCCCCAATATCCTGGGGCATTCTTAATTTTTGGAACATTCCCCGGTCCTAAAATAATAATAAAAGGTATTTGTTTATCTACAAACAAATGGACGGAACTCCAGGCTCCTATAGTATTAAATCCCCATTTCTTCAACCTCGCTGTTGTTTGCTCACTCCATGGCTGATCCCATGTCTCCCCAAACTGACGAATTATATTTGCTTTATAAAAAGAAAATAACGATCCTTCCTCTAAAATATGACCGAACCAATGTCCCCCTTTTCCCGCATAGCCAAAACAAGATTTAAACTTCGGGTTATTCATATCAGGAATGTATTCGAACCAGTTTTCTCGTTTCGTAATAAAGGTTAAGTCATTCAGTCCGATGCAATCTACGCCAATAGACAAAAATAAGTGTCCCTCCGGCGTTACAAGCCACCAATATCCATCTATCAATTCTGTCCGAAACCAACCCGTTGCTTTTAACTGAGGTCCTTTTTTCCATCCTCCATATATATCAAAATTCTTATCTGTGGAAGGATGTTTTTTAATCTTTCGAATTTCCTTCTTTGCAGTTTCTACCATCTCCTTCTCCGAATGCGTCTTCCCTTTCCAATCTGCATGCTTATACTGCCCTAACCTATCAACAAACGGTAAAGGAAAATTCGGTAAATCATGTTGTTTTTCAAGTTTTATTTGACGAATTATCAAATTAGTAGGTAGAGCAGGTTTTGCCAGAAAAATCTGAAATCCAACAATCTTAGATAAATCAAATTCTTCTCCTTTTGCCTCTACAAAATTTCCCGGTGCCCGACGCATACCCCATAACGGATGTTTGGAATAAACCTCTAATCTTTCCTTGTCTTCCGGTATAGTAATAGGATATGAGGAATTAGGCAAAAGAAAAGAAATAGAACTTTCTTTTTTCGGTAATAAGTTATAACTACCTGTAACGCTGTGTTTCCAGCCATCTGCTCCTTCATTATCAACTCTCACATTTATACGAACCACATCTTTCTCTGGGTTATACACATTCACTACAAGCCAGCAGTATTCCGACCAATCCCAACTGCCTGTTTGTGGTCTAAATAACACATTAGGCCATTCCGCTATATTAAATTTTACTTTAAATCCATCTCGAAATTTAGTATCGCCTTTTTGCAATTCAACATTATTACACACTACATTAGCCTTAAATGGGCTACCTAAAATAAGAAACTCATGTAAATCCTCACATACTGCTATGTAACAAAAACACATAAAAAAACAGACCACTACCATTTCTTTTTTCATTTTCTTTTCCTTTTTTATCTTAATGTATAATAATATAAATAACTTATGGAAAAATAATTACAAACAAAAAAATATAGGAACAAACTTGAGACTGGTAAAGTCCAAATTTAGTTACAGGTCAAATTCAAGGCGGTATCCATTGCAAAAGTTTTCAATTACAATTAATATGGTTTGAAGGTACTAATATGTCTACTCAAAATTCTAAAGGCAGTGGGAATGAAGGCTATCCTGAGCATAAAGAAAGACAGGAAGACTCATCCTCTCCTTCAAATCTAAGCCAAATAGAAGGACTATACAAATATTGTCTTGAATATACACCGATTACCGCTGTTCAGGGGTATACACCAGATGGACATATTTTCTTCTGGAATAAAGCCAGTGAACTACTCTATGGTTATTACTATAACGAAGTTATTAATAAAGATATTAAAGAAATATTACTCCCCGTTGAAGAATGGGATTCCTTTAATAAAACCATTCAGGACATAATTCAACAAGGGAAACCAACAGAACCACAAAAATGGACTGTGAAAACAAGGACAGGCGATGAAAAACAGGTGCTTTCCTCTATGATACCTGTAAAAGACAAGGATTTATCCTATATTTTTTGTATGGATGTAGATATTACTGAACTCGCTAAAACTCAAGATAAATTAAAGGAGAGCGAACAAAAATATCGAACAATTATAGAATTTGCTCATGAAGGAATATGGGTTGTAGATGAAGAATTCAAAACCGTATTCGTCAATCAGAAAATGGCGGATATTCTCGGTTTCTCCCCGGAAGAAATGATTGGCAAATCCACTTTAGAGTTTATTCCTCCGGATGAATATCCTGATGTTCAAATGCAAAGAGCAGAACGAATGAAGGGACATTTGGGGCAATATGAACGAACTTTGATATGTGCCGATAAGTCCAAACGGATATTTCTCGTTAATGCATCTCCTATTTATGATGCATCAAACAAATTTAAAGGTGCTATTGCCTTATTCTCGGATATAACTCAGAGAAAAGAATTCGAAAACATACTGAAAAGAGAACATGACAAATTGCAGGAATTTTTAAATCTATCTCCCTCATTGTTCATCCTGTTAGATAAAGACGGTAATATTCAATATTTGAATGATACTGCTTATGCCATATTGAAATGTGATAATTCTGTAATAGGGAAAAACTGGTTCTCCACCTTCGTTAAACCATCTCAAAGAGATAGTTTGCAAAAACATTTTGAAAAAATCATAAAAGAACAAACAACCTCTGATATTGAAGATGTTGTTCATGTAATTAATACCCAGAATGAGGAGCGGGTACTTATTCTGAGACATGCCTTTTTATATGGTGTTGATGGAACAATTAATGGACTTATCTGTTCCGGAATGGATATAACCGATAAAATCCAAGCAGAAAAAGAACGACAGGCTATGGAAGAAAAAATCCGACAGACCCAGCGGCTGGAAAGTATTGGAATTCTTGCGGGAGGAATGGCTCATGATTTCAACAATTTACTCGTGGGAATCATTGGTAATGCAGATTTAGCCCTGATGGAAACACCAACCGACTCTCCTGCCAATTATTACTTAAAAGAGATTATCCGTATTTCTAAAGAACTAACGCATTTATCCCAGCAACTTTTAGCATACGCGGGGAAGGGGAAAACTTTTGTTAAACCTATTTCCTTAACAGAACTCATTAAAAACATCGAAACCCTAATCATATTATCTGTCCCTAAAAAAATTGCTGTTAAATTCGATTTAGATGAAAATCTTCCCTTCATTAGTGCAGACCCTGCACATATACAACAATTAATTATTAACCTGGTTCTCAACGCGGCTGAAGCCATTGGGGATAAATCCGGTGTCATTACAATTGTCACAAAACACATGCATTGTGATATGAAATATTGGCAAACAACCTATTTCGGTGAAAATTGTAAAGAAGGAACTTACATTTATTTAGAAATTATTGATAATGGGTCGGGCATATCAAAAGATGTTAAAGACCGTATGTTTGAACCATTTTTCACCACAAAATTTATCGGCAGAGGACTGGGTCTCTCCGCTGTAGCGGGGATTGTCAGAGCCCACAACGGAGCCATTAAAGTCTATACAGAAATGGGAAAGGGGACTTCTTTCAAAATTTTCTTTCCTGCAATTGAAGAAACCACAAACCATCCTAAAACCATTGATTTCAAAAAAGAGGATTCGGAGCAAACAATAAAACAAAAACAAATACTCGTTGTTGATGATGAAAAATTAGTGCGGGACACTGTAAAAAATATGCTGGAAGTGGGCGGACTTCATGTCCTCCTTGCTTCAAACGGAGAAGAAGCTATCAAAATTTACACAGAAAACAAAGACCAAATTGCCCTGGTTTTATTAGATATGACCATGCCTATTATGGATGGAGAAGAAACCTTCCGCGAATTGCGTCGTATCAATCCCGAAGTAAAAGTTCTCTTATCCAGTGGTTACAACGAAAAAGATATTTTAGAGCGATTTATCGGCAAAGGACTTACAGGTTTTATACAAAAGCCGTTTGTCCTTTCTACTCTTTTAGAAACAATTAAAAATACCTTAAAAGAACCTTGATTAAATACAAAAATAAGTGTAACTAAAACCTTTTTGGAATTTTACCTTCACAACTCATTATAATATCCCTCATCTTACCATTAGTTAATCTAATAAAATTTGACTATTTCTCATTCAAAGTCATGCGGAGAGATGTCCGAGTGGCTTAAGGAGCACGCTTGGAAAGCGTGTGTACGGGAAACCGTACCGAGGGTTCGAATCCCTCTCTCTCCGCCACTATTTCATACCCTAATTACTATCTCAAAAATTTTTTTCAATCAAAGATATCTATAATTACCAAGTTTTCATTATTGCCTGTTTTTTATAAAAAAATCCTATTCCCCTTATCATAATGTCTATACAATGTAAATTCTTAACACTATTTAACTGATAAAAATGGTCTAAATCCTAGTTTTTTTTAACCTTTATAATTACCTACTGTGAAAAAGACAACTAACGATTCCCTTAACTTAACTTTTTCCTAATCGATTTTCATCTTTGTTCTCAACTTTTAGATTAGATATAGTTAAAATATGAATAGTTACAGATATAGCTACTAAAATTAAAACTACTCTAATAAAGAGATTTTGAACTATAGAAACGATTGAAAATATTATTGTTATCCACAATAAAGAAATAGCAAAAATCTTTGTTGTAAATGGTATTCCTTTTCCTTCAATATAATTTTTAATGTAATTTCCAAATAATTTGTTATTCAACAGCCAATTATAAAACTTTTTTGAAGATATGGAATAGCATGCTAATGCAAGTAATAGAAGTGGAGTAGTAGGTAAAAGAGGTAAAAAAACCCCTATAACTCCAAGCATAACAAATATAGTTCCTACAGTAACTAATACCCACCGAATCAATCTACTTGGTATTTTATTTATGTTATGAAAACTATCTTTACATTGAGAATCATCATCTTCTAACAAGAGAAAACCCTTAAATTTACCTAACATTTAGAGGATATGAGCTGTTTTAATTGTATATAGTTGTTGTAAAAAGAAGTCTTTTTTACTTCTTTCTCTGCATATCAAAGCGACCTAAATTCATTACTTTGACCCAGACTGCTATAAAATCTTTTATAAACTTTTCTTTACCATCATTTGCACCATATACCTCTGCTATAGCTCGTAATTCGCTATGGTGACCTAAGATTAAATCTACTCTCGTGGCTGTCCACTTCTGTATCCCCGTTTTACGGTCATAACCTTTGAATAGGTAATTTTTTTCGTCAACAGGTTCCCATTCTGTTCCCATATCAAGCAAATTTACAAAGAAATCGTTAGTAAGAATGCCTGGAGTTTCAGTGAATACCCCTTCCTTCGAATAGCTGAATGTTGCTCCTAATACCCTTAGTCCGCCAACGAGTACCGTCATTTCGGACACCGTCAGAGTGAGTAATTGGGCTTTATCCACTAACAAATGTTCCGCAAAATGATTATGAGGAGATTTAATATAATTCCTAAATCCGTCCGCAATAGGTTCCATCGCTGAGTAAAATGCCACATCTATCTGTTCTTGCAATGCGTCTACTCTTCCAGGAGTAAAAGGTACTGACACATCAAATCCAGCTTTCTTTACTGCATCTTCTATTGCTACACATCCACCAAGAACTATTAAATCCGCTATGGATACCTTCCTTTTCGTTTGTTTTGAGTTAAATTCCTGTTGAATCTTCTCATATACTCCAATAATCTTTGATAGTTCTTCCGGGTGGTTTATCTCCCAATCTTTTTGTGGTGCTAAACGAATTCGAGCACCATTGGTACCGCCCCTTCTATCAGAATCTCTATATGTAGATGCTGAAGACCATGCTGTATAAACTAACTGTGAAATAGTTAAACCCGATGAAAGAATATTCGTTTTTAGTTCTTTAATGTCATCTTCATTTATCAAATCGTAATCACGCTTAGGTAAAGGATCCTGCCATATAAAAACCTCATTAGGGACATCAGAACCAAAGTAACAATCACGGGGACCTAAATCCCTATGAATAAGTTTAAACCACGCTTTAGCGAAAGCCTCCTCAAATTCCTTCGGGTTTTCCATAAATCGTCTTGCTATCTTCCCATATTCAGGGTCAAACCTTAAAGCAAGGTCTGCAGTAAGCATCATTGGAGGATGTTTTTTATTTGGGTCATGCGCATCCGGAACAATTGCAGGAGCATTTTGGGCAACCCACTGGTGTTTACCTGCAGGGCTTTTGGTTAATTCCCATTCATAGTTGAATAAAAATTGCAGATAACTAATACCAAATTTTGTAGGCGTCGAAGACCAGGCTAATTCGAAACCGGATGTAAAAGTATCCGGTCCTTTCCCTGTCCCATAATTGTATTTCCAGCCAAGACCCTGTTGTTCTACTGGAGATGATTCAGGATCAGGTCCAAGATATTTATCTGAAGACGCACCATGACATTTACCAAAAGCATGCCCTCCTGCTATCAAAGCAACTGTCTCCTCATCATTCATACCCATTCTTGAAAAGGCTTCTCTAATTTGTTTTGCCGATGCAACAGGATCAGGATTCCCATCAGGTCCTTCAGGATTGACATAAATTAAACCCATCTCTGTTGCAGCAAAAGGTTTTTCAAGTTCCCCTTGTTTAAAACGTTCTTTCCCAGATAACATCTCGATTTCCGGTCCCCAGTCAGTACTTTCATCGGGTTCCCAGATATCTTCTCTCCCCCCAGCAAAACCTATGGTTTTAAAGCCCATATCTTCAAACGCAACATTACCCGCCAATACAATTAAATCAGCCCAAGATAACTTTTGACCATATTTCTGCTTAATAGGCCAGAGCAAACGAATAGCTTTATCAAGATTGATATTATCAGGCCAGTCAATCCGTGGAGGGAAACGCAATTCACCCCCTCTTGCACCTCCTCTACCATCATAAATCCTATAGCTTCCTGCACTATGCCATGCCATTCGGATAAATAAAGGTCCGTAATGCCCAAAATCAGCTGGCCACCAATCCTGAGAATCCTTCATTACTTCTTTCAAATCTTTCTTCACCTCAGAAAGGTCTAAACTTTCAAATTGTTTAACATAATCATAATCCGGACCATAGGGATTTGAATGAGAACAATTTTGCCTTAGCACTTTCAGGTTTAATCTATTAGGCCACCAGTCAGTTATCCATCGTTTTTTGTATTCTAATTCCTTTTTCATATTGTATCCTCCATAGATATTTTAGATTTGTAATCATTTCATCAATTTTATATTTTTTTTAGATAAAAAGCAATTTTTTTTCATCCGAAAAATAGAAAAAGTTGCAGTCTTGCTTTCAAAAAGGTCGTGATGAACTTTTCTCTTTCTATTGTCGGAATGTATAAAAAAATCCAAACTGCTTTTATTAACGAGTGAATAGTGCAAATTTTTCCGACCCTTCCCTCTTCTCCCCGTCTCGAAAAAAATACAAAGGTAAAGCAACCAGCCTAACTATCGAGATAAATAATAGTTCAAAATTCATTTTAAGTCAAAATCGGGCTTCACTAATTTTTTACTGGATTGTTTTCGTTTTGTTTGTTATCATATTTGTATATCTAAAAAGGGTTATATAAGCGTTCATAATAAATTACTCATATTTAGAAACACATGAAAAGTCTAAAGAATAACGAAACCATCGGGAATAAGATAAGATAGATTAGAAATAAGCAGGGATTAATGCAGGAGAAATTATTGAGAAAATATGTTTTTCTTATACAACGCAGAACAAAATAGACGCAAATGTAATCACCACGCCAACGATTCAAACAGTCGTAGAAATAATAAACGGAATTGGGATTATAATTGATAATTTAGAGAAATAAACCTATGAACACAAAATTATTAAAACTTTTAACACTTGGGGTATATGGTGTTATGGTTGCAATCAATTATTTAGCGGAACTGCTTCGCCTTGGGGGAAAAAACATTGGAGAAATATCAGACAATTATCCAAATTTATTTACTCCTGCGGGATATGCCTTTTCCATCTGGGGTTTGATTTATATTTTGCTATTAATATATGTCATATATCAGTTATGGAGTGGAAAAGACGAATTGTTGATGCGGATAAACCGATTGTTTATCGCAAATGCTCTCTTGAATATTTCATGGATATTTGCATGGCATTACAACTTAATCTGGCTTTCGGTCGTCATTATGGCTGGATTGCTGTTTACGCTGATTTGCATTGCCGATATCCTGCGAATAAGCAATCTCACCCAAAAGGAGCAATGGTTGGTGCGTTTGCCATTTAGCGTATATTTTGGCTGGATTACTGTGGCGACAATTGCCAATATCACCGTCTTTCTGGTAAGTATCGGCTGGAACGGATTTGGCATTCCAGAAAGTTTCTGGACAGTCGTCGTGCTTCTGGTAGGAGCGATGATTGGCTCGTGGTGGATGCTCCGCGACCGTTTTGTCCCGTATGGGCTCGTGCTTATCTGGGCTTACGCTGCAATTCTTTTCAAGCATCTTTCCGCAAGCGGCTTTGACGGAAAGTATCCGTCTGTCGTGGGGACGGGGGTTTTTTGTCTATCGGTATTTGTAGGAATAATCGCATTTATTAATATTAAGAAAAAGGAGAAACAATTATGTTCTTAAAACTTTACGCTATTGCTCTACCGGTCTTTTTTGCTATTGATATGGTCTGGCTTGGATTGATAGCAAAAAATTTTTACAAAAATCAGATTGGTTTTTTGATGACACCAAATATAAATTGGGTAGCAGCAATTCTTTTCTATCTTTTGTTTATCGTTGGGCTGGTAATCTTTGTTATAGCACCAGCAGTTAATAAAGGTTCGTGGATATCTGCGTTACTCTTCGGCGCACTTTTCGGACTTATTACCTATGCCACCTACGATCTTACCAACCTTGCAACAATCAAAGACTGGCCACTCTTGATAACGATTGTAGACCTTGCATGGGGAGCAACACTCGGGGCTTTAGTTTCCACCATAACTTATTTTATAGCCGGTAAGGTGCTATGAATTATTTCCTAAATCTTGCCCTCATGCTTTTCATTTACATGACCTTGTGGTACATGCTATCTTTGGCGAAGAAAAGAAACGATGTGGCTGATGTGGCATGGGGCTTGGGTTTTATTCTTTTGGCTTGGACTTCTTTTTTCATCGGGCATACAGAAAGTATTCGTGGCATTTTGGTAGGGGTATTGATTAGTATCTGGGGTTTGCGTCTTGCTTGGTATATTCACACACGCAACCGTGGAAAAACAGAAGATTATCGGTATGCAAAGTGGCGGCAAGAATGGGAAAAATGGTTTTATATTCGTTCGTATGTGCAAGTATATCTTTTGCAAGGTTTTTTCCTGTATTTGATTATTTTGCCAGTTCTTATTATTAATAAAAAAGATGTCGGTTCGCCCTTTAATTATTTAGATATATTGGGCGTGGCAGTATGGATTTTCGGTTTTCTTTTTGAAGTAATGGGAGATGCACAACTGGCAAAGTTTATTAAGAATCCAGATAATAAGGGCAAAATCATACAGAGCGGTTTGTAGCGATATACTCGTCATCCTAATTATTTTGGCGAAGTAACTTTATGGTGGGGTATATGGTTAATCTCACTTTCTGCCTATTTCTGTTTTTTGAGCTTAATTGGTCCACTCACCATTACTTTTCTGATTTTAAAAGTGTCGGGCATCCCAATGTTAGAAAAGAAATATCAGGGAAATCCTGAATTTGAAGCATATAAAAGAAAAACCAGTGTTTTTTTCCCATTACCGCCTAAGAAAACTTCATGAGAAAAGATGTTACAAAAATATAATGATAAAATTATATCTGCATAGTATAATAAGAAGTTAAAAAAGTATGAATTAAAAAGATATAAAAATTAGTTTACTATGTGATATCACCTATATATAGAATGGGAAGATAGATAAAGGGGTAAAGATTTGCAAATGGCTGGATACTAAATGTTACCAGAGATTTTGGGAGTTATACAAAGAAATGGTTCCTAATATTTAATGGTTTAATTACTCAATACTTTGTGTATTACCTAAAAGATATATAATTCCGTTATAATCATTACAGCGATAATTTATACGCATTAGTTTCAAACTTCATCTACTTTGCAGACATAAATATAAAGACACCTAAAACAAAACATGGAAAACAAAAACCTATCACAAGAAAATATTAGTCTGTTTGATTTAGACATAAAAGACAAAAGGGATAATTTTAGCAGAATAGATAAAAATTCTTTAGAAAAACTTTTAGATAAATATTTTATCAAAGATATGAATGATTGGAAGGATGTTAAAGCAGATTTAATCGTTACAGATCCACCATTTGGAATAGAATTTAGCGGAAAAAATGGAAACTATAATAGAAATGTAAAGAATGTAGTTGATGGATATGTAGAATGGAAAGTCCTTGAATATGGGGAAAAAATTCAGAATCTTTTAGAATGCATTAAAAATAATTTAAAAAATAACGGACAGGCTTTAATCTTTTCGGGTTGGAATAATAGCAATATCATTCATGATAGAATTATGAACTTTGATGGTTTAACATTACGAGGGAAAATGTATTGGACATATAATTTTGCCCCGGTTTGTAGAGTAAAACCCTCTCACAATGTTTATGAAATCTATTGGGTAACGAAGGGAGAAAAATGGACATACCACAACAGATGCTCAACCCATCATTGTCAAAATGGTGAACCTAATCTTTCCACTTTAAACTTTAAACGAGATTACAAAATTAATATGCCCAAATACCCAACAAGGCTACCTTTCAATCTATTACAATGTTTACTGGAACATTTTTCTAATGAAGGTGATTTAATTTTTGATCCTCTGTGTGGAAGCGGAATGATTGGTGTTGTGTCTTACATATTGCAAAGGGATTTCATAATGGGTGATTTAAATAAAAATGGGAAAGTGGTATTTCAACATTTACTCGATTTTTATTTAAATAACGATGGGCTTACTCAAGATATTGAAATTCGTATGTGGTGGAAAAATAAAAAAAATTATGAAAAAAAATGAATTTCTAAAATTAGCAGAAGAAATCTCAAAGGGACTCAAAAATATACCTCTGGTGTGGGATGGTCAAAAGTCCATTTTAGAAATGAAAAATGATAATTTTCCACATTGGAAACAAATGGAATGGATTGGATGGTATTTTCAATTTTTATGTGAAAAATATTTAAACCATATAATACAAATTCCTGGGCCCAAATTTGGAAATGTAATGTTTGATGGTTTCCATAAAATTCCTTGGGATTTTAAATCTCACGCTATTAATACAAGCAGTCATCAAATAATAGTTAATGATAGTAACTCTACAGCGAAAGCAATAGAAAAGTTTGGAAGTGTTGGTTTGATACTTGCTCTGGGAAAAGTAGAATATAATGACGAAAAAAGAACATTTCAAAAATGGCATGAAGATCTCAAGGGCGGGAAATCAAAATATGAGTTAGAACGAATTAAAAGAGGTGCCTGGTCACGACTTAGAAAAACAGAATTTAATTTAGAACAAATTTCATTTATTAAAATTGATGATAATGTTTTAATTAAATCTGGTTCTTTTCAGCGTGACTTTAGAAATGCGAATGGAAGTCCAAGACATGAAAAAGTTTTATTAGATTTAGAGAAGTTGGATGAAGAAATTATCTACTTCTTAGAATTTAAAAAAATAGATAATCCTAACAAAAAGAAAAATAGATAAAAAATATTAGGAATTACATAAAGGATATAAACTATGAAAATGGCATTGAATGGATGGATGGTTTATGGCTTTCAGGGTGAGGTAAAAATTGAATCCATTGTGAAAGAAGTAAAAGCAATGGGTTGGGACGGTATTGAGTTATGTTATGGAGCAGGAGAACTGTCCCCTACTGCAACGAAGAATGAATTAAACCATATTCGTAAAGTAGTGGAATCTGAAGGATTAGAAATCCCTTCATTAGCAACGGGTTTTTATTGGGGTTGTTCCCTTGGGAGCCCCGAGACTGAGGAACGGAAACAAGCCATTGGATTTACCAAAACTTATATTGAAACGGCTCATCGATTAGGTGCTGGTGCAGTTCTTGTGTTGCCCGGGACTGTTGATGTATGTTTTGACCCGAATCGTCCTACTGTCCCCGCAAAGGAAGTCTGGAAATGGGCACAGGATTCTATTTATCAACTAATACCTATTGCAGAAACAAATCAAGTTATTATTGCTCTTGAAAATGTCTGGAGTAAATTCCTTACAGGACCCTTTGAGTTTGCACAATTTATTGACATATTCCAATCCCCATGGGTCAAAGCCTATTTTGATGCGGGCAATTGCTTAATAAATGGTTATCCCGAACATTGGGCTGAGATTCTTGAAAACCGAATTGCCCGCGTCCATGTCAAAAATTTCAAACGCAATAACGGTGGCGGAACTTTAGATAATTTTACTCCAAGCCTATTTGATGGGGACATGAACTGGAAAAATTTAATACAGACATTAAAAGTCATTGGCTATGATTATTATCTCACTGCAGAAGTTATTGTCGGAAACATGCCTGACATAAAAAAAGCAAAACAGGTCTCTGACGAATTAAAATCAATATTAAATGAAAACAAATAAGGAGAAAATAAAATGATAAATCGTCGCCAATTTATTGCTACCTCTACGGTAGCCTTAGCCACTGCAAGCCTTTCCCGAAAAGTAAAAGCACAACCACCAAAAATGCGTGCAGGTATTATCGGTTGTCGAAATAGAGGTCCACAAGTAGCCCATAATCTTTTCAAATCAGGATATTTTCAGATAAAAACCCTATGTGACTGCGACGAAAAGATGTTAAATGAAGGGAAAAGAGAACTTGCAAAAAGTGATATTGATGTCCCCATACTTGAAAAAGATTTCCGCCGATTGTTAGACGACAAAGAAATTGATGTTATCGTGGTAGCCACTCCCGACCATTGGCATAGCCTCATGACCATCATGGCTTTAGGGGCAGGGAAACATGTTTATGTGGAAAAACCTTTTTCATACAATATCTACGATGGCTACGCCGTTCTTCAAGCCATGAAAAAGAATCCTAAGCAGGTAGTTGTAGTTGGCTCTCAACAACGGAGCGGAAGACATTTTCAAGAAGCCCGTACCTTTTTACAATCCGGCGAATTAGGAAAAATTGCCTTTGCCCGTGCAGGAACGATTCATTGGCGTGAACCTCTACCCAAAGTTCCCGACAGCGACCCTCCAAAAAATCTCGATTATGACATGTGGACGGGTCCTGCTCCTATGAAACCCTATAACAAATATCGCGTTCACTATAATTGGCACTTCATGCTTGACTATGGGACAGGAGATACAGGTAATTGGGCTGCTCATTGGTTAGATATCGTTCGCTGGTTTTTGAATATAGACTACCCCTCTCGTGTTCTTGCCTCGGGAGGACAATTTGTTACCAAAGATATTAAAGAATGGCCTGATACCCAAACCGCCATTCTCGAATACCCGGAACTGACCGTCGTTTGGGAACTCCGTTTATGGTCTGAATATGGAACGGATTCCTTCGCTGAATTTCATGGAGAAAAAGGCACGATGGTTATTACACGAGGCGATTGGAAAGTATTCCCGAACGGCAAGAAAAAAGAACCCAAAACTTATCCCGGTAGTGATATTGATATACCCCATGCTGTCAATTTTGCCAAAACGATTCTCGGTGAAGAAAAACCTAACGCCCCTGCTGAAGAAGGACATATATCCGCGGTCCTCTGTCATCTTTGCAATATCAGCACTATGCTCTCTCGCCCTGTAGTGTTTGACCCCCAAAATCTGACCATTAAAGACGACCCTGAAGCATCAAAGTGGATAAAACGCACATACCGCGAACCCTGGAACATTGACCAATATATTTAAAGGGTTAGGCTCATATCCATCACATCCTCAAAAACAATAGCACTCATTAATCCCAATCAACTCAAGCCTCCTATCTCACCGGTAGGGCTTGAGTATATAGCAGAGGTATTATCTGATTCAGGACATAATATTATCTGGATAGATTTGTGCTTTTCTGATAACTGGGAAGAAATATTAAAGAATTACCTATCCAACACCCATCCCGACTACATTGGCATTTCCCTTCGTAATATTGACGAAGCCATGATGATAAGTCAATCCTTTTATATAGATTTTATAAACCTTGTGATACAATTATGTAGACAATTATCCTCTGCTCCTATCTTTATAGGAGGTGCAGGATTTGCCATCGCACCCCGTGAAATCCTAAATTACACCGGTGCAGACTTTGGTCTTATCGGAAATGGTATAAACTCAATCGCAGATTTTATTAAAGCCATTGAACAAAACACCTATACAAAATTCCCGGGATGCGCCTATAGAAACAGCAATAGGGATATTATTCTAAATCCACCAAAGAAAAACTTTACACATAGATACGCTTCGTTTCAACCTCATAGAAATTTTGCTAATCTTAACAAATACTTTACCGAAGGTGGACAAATTGGCATTGAAACAAAACGAGGCTGCACTCAGCAATGTATTTATTGTGTCGAAAGTTCATCAAACAACAACGCTATAGAACTGCGAAATCCGTATGCTGTCGTCTTTGAAATCGAACAATTATTAGAAAGGGGTATCAATGTTTTTCACTGGTGCGATAGCGAGTTTAATCTCCCAATAGAGCATGCTCTTCAAATATGTAATGAAATTATCAAACGGCAAATTAACAAAAAAATCAAATGGTATACCTATTGTTTCCCTGTGCCTTTCACAGAAGAATTGGCGTTAATGATGGAACAAGCCGGTTGTGTTGGTATAAACTTTGGTGTGGATTCGCTCCATAATGATATATTGCAATCACTACATAAACCCTATAAATGCGAAGATATTCAGCGACTTGTTAAGATACTCCGCAAAACTCGCATTTCTATTATGTTTGACTTATTATTAGGTTCTCCCGCAGAAAGTATAGACACTGCTTTATTCACTATTGAGAACGCATTAAAACTTAAACCCGATGCACTCGGCATATCTTTTGGTGTTCGCCTTTATCCATATACAACTTTAGGAGAAAATATACTATCACTATACCAAAAAGGTCATAACTTGACTAACTTCATTCACGGAAAGCCTATCGAAGAAAATAAAAATCTATTATTTCCTACTTATTATCTCTCCGATAAATTAGACAAGGATTTTTTTGATTATCTAAAAAATCTTGTGAAAAACCAATCCTCTGTTTTTCTTTCCCTTCCTGCTACCGAAGAAGGTAGTTATTCTTACTGCAACCACGATTACCTCATCAATGCAATAAAAAATGGAGCCCGTGGCGCCTACTGGGATATCTTACGAAAAAGAACCCCATACTAACTTTTCAAATCATAAACTATCTTAAAAACCTGCTTGAAATGCACCGACTATGCGATGTTTTTATTTCTTTTGCTGGCAACGCGTTCCATAAAAGCGTCTATACGGTTGCCGACCTGTTCATCACTCCACATGCGAGTATCGTTCTGGTCTGCTTCGATTAAAAGAACAGGAACACCATACTTATCTTCCATAGTACGGGCTAATTCATACTGTCCAAAAGAGTACGCGCGACACGATCGGTTAGAATGCATTACCAATCCATCTAAGCTAAAATCCTTTACCATCTGATAAAGTTCCCGTTCGCGGAAGTCCAACCCGTGATTGATATAACCCGCCAGATAATCAGCCGACATCGCACGAAGCGGATTAGAAATATCTCTATCCTCCGCTTGATAACAGAAACTGCGTGTATAAGTAGAGACAACTAACGCCGCATTATGTTGAGAAAACCGTTCTGATAGGAATTTTATCTTATACCATATAGCCAAATTATCCCAGCCTAACCGATATTCCTCTTTCTCTAATGTTCCGATACCCTGTTCAATCCGTTCCAACATTTCCGCTTTTAATGTTTCATAATATTCAATACAGCCCTGTGTTCCACGCAAAGTTACAATAGGAGCCAGATGAATAAAGGTATCAAACGAATTCATCGGAGCAGGCTTATGCTGTAATAAATCCTGAATCTCCCTCCATAACTTCACCGCACGGTCTGCAAGGTCTAATGTTTCCATAAACTTATCCCAGGATATAGGATTCCCCGTAATTTCACCTACCTGGTCTATCATCCTCCTCAATTGTGCTTCCATATAATCTATCGCTTCAGGCCTGTCTTTTATCCCATACTGAAACGGTGCATCAATAAAAATCAGCGGAACATTAAATATCCGCTGTAATTCTTCATACCATTTCGTTACTGTGCCGCAGATATTATTACAACAGACCAAAAAATCCGGCTTTGGACTGGCAGTTCCCATAATAGGGCCTTTACCGGATAGAGCCGAACCTATATCTGTCCGTGCATAGGAACATAAATCCCGAGAGAAGCCCTGTTCTTCCGCTATTGCACAAATTTCATCCGAGATTTTCAATGTTCCTGCCATAGCCGCGACATTTTCAGGATAGATAGGGATAACCCCTCCTGCATGTAAAATTTCCACAGGACCACCGCTGGTAATCCATGCGATTTTCTGATTGGGGTCATTTTCCGCAGCCTTTGCCATCATGTAATAAAAGCCCATTAATTCTTTCATCTTTGCGGTTGAACGAATCGAAACTCGTTGACTCATAAAACTCAAAATCCCTTCTTTATATGTTTTGTGTTATTTTATTCATTGTTTGATTATTCTTTCTAACCCATTCTAAACCAATCATACTTGCACCTAAAGCCCCGATTATTTGCGGTTCTTCCGGTACTATCAATTCTTGCTTTAGCGTTTTAGACAACCAATTTACAACACCCTTATTTTTCGCAACACCCCCGGTCATCATTATCGGTGCGGTAATACCCACCCGCGATGCCAGTCCATACACCCGTTCCGCAATGGCACGACATAAACCCGATACAACCGACGGTATCTCTTCTCCCTGAGCCAGTAATGAAATTACTTCACTCTCAGCAAAAACAGTACATGTTGAGGAAATTTTGGAACATTTCTCTGAACGAACCGACATATCCCCCATTTCATCCAAATGAATTCCAAGTGTTCGTGCCATCACCTCTAAAAAACGACCTGTTCCTGCGGCACATTTATCGTTCATTTCAAAACGACCTACCTGTCCATCAGGTTCCAGCAAAATAGCCTTTGAGTCCTGTCCGCCTATATCAATTACAAATCGTATTCCAGGGTTTGTTATATATGCACCTTTAGCATGGCAGGTTATCTCTGTCAAACTTTTTGTTTTATTTTGAACAATATCCCTGCCATAACCCGTAGTAATTATCGTCTTAACCAACTCCTCAGTTACCCCGACTTGAGACAACACCTCTCTCTTTACATCCTCAGCAGACTGAACCAATCTTCCTCCCGTAGGACGAACTGCATAAGCACAGACTTTCCCTTCATTATCAACAAGCACCGCTTTCGCTGTTGCTGAACCTATATCAAGCCCAATTACAAAATATTCACTCATATAACATAACTCATTATTTATTTAATGTTTCTACAAATGCTTCTACGCGTGTTCGGAAAGCCTCCGGAACAGGCTGATTTTGTTCCACTTCCAGAAGAAGACTGGGAATACCCTCCTGCTCCAATCTTTTCCGTAGATATGGATAGTTAAACGCATACGGGTCACAAAATTTCGTCTGAAGAAATATCACACCATCAATATGCCCGTTTTTCACCTTCTCAAGGTAACTTTCAGCAGGGTCATAACCCGGCTTATGAAATGCAGGACAGGGAATTCGTGAAAGATACATCTGTGCTAACATATCAATCGGTTCTCCTTGATGCATAGATGGAAGCACATACGACCTTGACCCCATACATAAATCATCATCAGAAACTACAACCCCTGCTGATTCAATAGATTGAATAAAACCCTGTGCCTGACAAACACTTCCACCAACTAAAATACGCGGTTTTTTCAATTCTTGGGGTGATATATTTTCCAACTCTTTAATCAAATTCTCTAACAACTTATTATGTTCTTCCTTTTTCATCAAAAAAGAAGAAAGCACAACGGTAAACATTTCGGTTCCAGTCATCAAAGAAGGGTTCGCCTGCCTTAATTGATACAAACGATTCATGTTATTTCTGTGTTGTTCATAAAGTTTCATACTTTCCAAAAGTCTTTCTTCCGTTATCTTATTTCCCGAAATCCGTTCAACCTCTTCTTTCACTCGGGTTAATTCACGCTTTAAGTAAGTAAGAGCAATCTCTCCTGCATTCAAATTAGGAGTAGAAACAACAATAATTGGAGTGCCTTCTACGCGTCTTCTCCATACTTCCGCTAAATTTTGCATTGTGTCACATGTATGACTGAACACTACCAAATCCAGAAAAGAAAAATCACCCGTTAAACCTAAATTAAGCACACCCTTAGCAAAACTGCATGCATACGGCTGTAGCCATTGGTCTGCTAATGGAGTACCTCCTTCTTCACCTATCACACGCACAGGAAAATAACCTCCCGCATGAAACAATTCCTGTGGCGAATAAGTACACAAAAAGCCTGCTACCTTTTCGCCCTCCTGCTTTGCTTTTTTAGCAAAATAATATAAATCTTCATGAACCTTCGCAAAAGGTTGAATTAACTCCCTCAAATCTGAACTCATATTCATTTTCCCTTTCGTTTAACTTATCTTAAAAAATATTTATCATTTTACCAAAAACCTCATTACTTTATCTCCTCTGCATCCAAAAAGCAGATACATAAGTAAAATATGATGACAAATAAACGGTAACTGTTTCAAAATATATCACAAAATACCTCTTTAAATTGTTTTATATATGGTCGATTGGCTAATCGCCCTATTAGCCTTGCCAGGCGGGCGACCTTGCCAGGCGGGTAACCTTGCCAAATGGGCGGTTTTTAATTCATTTAACCCTTCACGCACGGCGAGTGCCCCTTGCAAAAGAAAATGTTTTGTAGGGGCGATTGGCTAATCGCCCTATTAGCCTTGCCAGGCGGGCGACCTTGCCAGGCAGGCGGGTTTTATCCCGACAAAATTCCACCTGCACAGCAGTCCCTTTAATAAAAATAGATAAAAATTACCCCTACAATGTAGCACAGACATTCTTGTCTGTGTCTTCTTCTGTCTATGCCCTTACCATAAATAAAACCTCCTCCGTGATCTTTGTGTAAAATTTCCTTTGTGTCCTCTGTGGTTTTTTCTTCTTACCACAAAGGGCACAGAGACTTTGCACAAAGTTCACAATGCAGAGGCAAAAAATTTTTCACCTCCAGACATTTAAATCTATGCCCATACCGTATCCGAAATATCCCCGTTTCGGATATTTAATTTCACGCCATTACAAAATGTATTGTAGGGGCGATTGGCTAATCGCCCTATTCGTGTATTCCGTCAAGACCTCGTCAAATACAGCAAGTCCCTATTATAAAATTGATATGCAACCAATATAATGTAAAGGCGAAAAATCTTTCGCCTCCACATTTTTAATTCCATGCCCTTACTGTAGATGAATCTTCCTCTGTGTCCTTTGTGTGAAATTTCCTTTGTGTCCTCTGTGGTTAAATCTTTTACCGCAAAGAACGCAAATAAAAACGAAATAATGACAAAATAAAATAGGGCAGATGGGAGTTTTTTGTCCCGTGTCTGCCCTGTGTGCAGTTCACATATAAGCAACTACGATAACTCTATCTTTTCCACTTTTGTCGTTTGCCCATTGATACAAAGAGCCGTCAAAAGTAGCATTATATATCTCTATTCTTTCCGCTTTTGCCTCTTACCCATTCCGCTCATCAAGGAGATAACAAGCCCAAACAGCACAAAGTCCACCAAATACTTCCACCATGCCTCGCCTCCCATCGCCTTCTTATTACATCCACAGCCTTTATCCGTTCCACCAGCACCTCCTTCGCCTTCACCTTCTTTCGTCCCTTCTATTATCCCTTCTCGAATAGAACCTTCTGTTGCCCCTTCGTGGATCCCTTCTGTGGCGCCTTCATGAGCAGATCCTTCTGCGGTCCCTTCCTGCGTCCCTTCTGGGGCGCCTTCATGACCATTACCTTCTGCGGTCCCTTCCTGTGTCCCTTCTGGGGCGCCTTCATGACCACTACCTTCTGCGGTCCCTTCCTGCGTCCCTTCCGTGGCGCCTTCATGAGCACTACCTTCGCCTTCAGGAATTATAGGCCCGCCTTGCCATAATAAATACGGATAACTTACTCCTTCCTCTATACCCCATACATTCACAAAATCCCAGCCTGCATAAGTCGCATGCTGTTTCATCTGAGCAGTCGTCCTACCTTCACCACCCGCAGATGTGCTCATTCCCGATGTCTGCGTGTCCCAATAACTACTCGTTACGGTACCGGAATTCGATGAACTGCGATCCCCTATCAGCCCGCCTTTATTGTTTCCACTGCCACTGACTAATCCAGTCGAATAGGTATTCGTAACACTACCTCCAGATAACCTGCCTATCAATCCCCCGATATCACTACCCGAACCACTCACCGAACCCATCGCATAACTATCACTCACCGTGCCATCATTAGCACCCACAAGCCCGCCGACAGAATTTCCACTTCCCGTCACCGAAGCCGTGCTATAACACTGCGTCACTGTGCCTCCATAACCATTAATACCCACAAGCCCACCGACATCTTCATACCGAGCCACCGAACCCGTGCTATAACACTGCGATACCGTGCCTCTATCATTATAACCCACAAGCCCGCCGACAGAATCATACCCATCCACCGAACCCGTGCTATAACACTGCGACACCGTGCCTCTATCATTATAACCCACAAGCCCGCCGACAGAATAACCCCCAGCCACCGAACCCGTGCTATAACACCCACTCACCGTGCCTCCATCATTCAAACCCACAAGACCGCCAACTTCTTCATCCCCAGACACCATCGCATTCTCTACCCCTAAATCACTTACCTCTCCATACAATAATTTGCCAAATAAACCTACATAAGACTCTGCCGGACGATTAATATACAAATTTAATATCCTGTAACCATGACCATAAAACTTACCCGTAAATGTGCTTATCGGCTTAAATCCTTTACCCCCGTCCCAATTCACCGTCTCGCTCGCATCTATATCATTCACTAAATGATATATCCCATCCCACGGATAGTCCCAATCTCGTCCTATCTTGTTCAACTCTGCTAAAGTGCTAATATTCTTCTCCACAGGAGGTGGTGCAAATTGCGGTTGACCTAATGCCCTTAACCACGGATAGGTACTGCCCTCATTTATACCCCAAATCGTAGTAAAGTCCCAGCCACTGAAAGTGGACTGCTGTTTCATCTGAGCAGTCGTTCTACCCGTTCCACCCGCTGATGTGCTCATACCAGATGTCTGCGTGTCCCAATAACTACTCGTTATGGTACCTGGACCCCATGTATCACGGGATCCTATCAGCCCGCCTTTATTGCTTCCACTACCTCCTACTAATCCCGTTGAATAAGTATTCGTAACACTACCTCCTTCGATGTAGCCTATCAATCCACCTATATGAATCACCGAACCACTCACCGAACCCATCGCATAACTATCACTCACCGTGCCATCATTCCAACCCACAAGACCGCCGACTCTTGAAACCCCAGCCACCGAACCCGTGCTATAACTACCACTCACCGTGCCACTATTACTATTCATACCCACAAGCCCGCCGACATTCCAATCTCCACCAGCCACCGAACCCGTGCTATAACTGCCACTCACCGTGCCATCATTCCAACCCACAAGACCGCCGACATATTGAACCCCAGCCACCACTCCCGCGCTATAACACTGCGACACCGTGCCATCATTCCAACCCACAAGACCGCCGACATAAGAATACCCTGCCACCGAGCCCGTGCTATAACTGCCACTCACCATGCCATAATTCCTACCCACAAGCCCGCCGACATTATATTCTCCCGAAATATAGCAGTTCTCTATCCTTACATTATTCACCTCACTGACGGAACCAGTATAACCAAACAAACCTACATTATCTGTTTTTGGACGATTAATATATAAACTCGTTATCTTATACCCCTTGCCGTCTAATTTGCCGGTAAACGGACTGCTGGATGTCCCTATCGGTTTAAAACCTAATCCTCCGTTCCAGTTTAATGTGGCACTCGCATCTATGTCTTGCGTTAATTCATACTCACCATCCAACGGATAATTCGGGTCGTTGCCTATCTTTTGCAAGTCATCTATGCTACTTATCTGTATCACCGCTCCGTAACTCATAGAACTCAATACGAATCCAAACATAACTACAAAAAATGTCCAGCACAAAAATAATCTCCGACCCGCCCCTAAATTACAAAAACACGGCATCTTTTCTAATTCCTTATCCTTGCCTCTCGAAGATCCATTAATTAGGGTTTTGTAGAAATTAAGGCTCTTCATAATTTGTTCTCCTTTATTTAATTTATATTTTTTGTTTTTTACAATTATACCTTCTACTCAACATTCGTATAATATTTATCTTATCACCACAGATTGAAAAGAAATTATTCAGGAAAGAAAGCATTTGATAGACACAGAAAGAAAGTAAAAATAAAGTTGGTAAAATATTGCTTTTCATTTTTTCCCTTTGTATGGAGTTTCCTCGCTACCCCTCGCCATTGAGCCTATTTTCACACCCTGCTATCGGTGAGTGAAAATCTACTAATTTCGAAGGGAGCGAACACTCACTCCAAAGATTCAATTTTCACTACGCAGTTTCACTTTATTAAACTTTAATTCAATATACCATAATTTTTTTATGGTAGTCAAATTGTTGGAGCTGTGTTTTTGTACTATTATGAAAAAGATGGAGGGACGCATGAGACGAATGAGATGGAGGGGAGACAGGGGACGGAGAGATATGCGTGCTAATTTGGGTCAATGATTTCATTACAACGAATAGCACAAATTATTACGGATAAGAACCAATGAAAAATATTCGTTAGACATTCATGCATTCGTGGCATATTAATCCTGCAAATCCT